>FWPU01000573.1_pt1 | contig 119124 bp, 106 predicted proteins | sample 2228361 | NCBI WGS metagenome assembly FWPU01 (sample SAMEA103939777, study PRJEB20133) | metagenome | reverse complement strand
TGTCCAGGCACCAGCGGTGTCCGCATTCGGGTCATAGGAGTAGAAGTCACCGGACTTGTAGCCCCGTGCCGCATAGATTAAGCCATTCTCCTCGTTGTATGCGAGCCAGGCACCATCCTTTACCTCTCCGGGGATGGACTTCACCTCTACCCAGCCATAGGGCCATGGCGGCGCGGTGCTCACCCGGAACGAACCGGTCTTGATGTCGTTTGCCGGATTGACATCACCACCCGCAACCGTGGAGCACTTCACCGCCCAGTCACCCTCGGTATTGACCGTCAGGTTCGGGAAGGTGAGCTGAATCTCAGCGCCACCCGCCAAGCTGGCGCTCTGCGACTCAGAGTACACCCTGGTCCCGCTCGGGTCATCAATCAGGTAGTAGGCGGTAAAGTTCATTGCGGTTGAACCGTAGTTCTTCCAGGTTGCCTTCGGTGTGACCACATCGCCCGGACGCGCGCTCCGCGGCGCATCAATTGACTTCACACCGACATCACCGGTCTGCTGGGTTAAGAGAACGAATGTGCCATAACAGTAGGGCAGAAGCCAGGAGTCAGACGGCATATCAACCGGCCACCAGCCAAAGAACCTGCCATTGTCCAGCCCGAACATCCACATTTTGGAGGTGTCGGCGGTGGGGTTCAGGTTCAACTGGTAGGGCAGCACACCAAACGGTGTCTTGGTCTCAAACACCAGAAAGCCGTTGAATACGCCAGTAACCGACTGCGCACCCGGTGCCACACCCGCTGTGCCCGGACCGCTCGGGGTAATCGGACGATAAAGAACCTCATCCGCACCCGAGCCATTCACCCAGTACCAGTAGTTACCTTCGGAGTTGTCGCTCGCCCACTGACCATCACCGTTCTCATCCAGATAGAAACCAATCTGGTCACCGATGTCACGGGTCAGTGCCAGGGGCAGGGCATACGCCGCATACAGATAACTGCCATCATGCTTGAACCACGCCCGTGCCGCATTCCACGGATAGGGAGTGCCTTCCCAGCCATAGACATTCGGGAAACTGACAAAGTAGCCATCATCCCATTCACCGGGTGCGATGTAGCCATCGATTGAGGGGGTACTGCTGGAGCGATAGGAGTAAATGGTGTCGGTGGTCCGGATGGTGTACATCATGCAGGTGTCATTACCCGGAATCGGGTCGCCATCGAGCACGGTGAAGCCGTACACGGTATACCCGTGCCACATCTCGCAGTTCGGGGTCCACTCCACCGTGAACTCAACCTCAACTTCTTCACCAACCGGCAGGGTGTCAATCAGCGTCGCATCCTCATAGATGATGGTGCCGGCAGAATCAACCCGGAAACTGACCGCGATGTCGTACTCCGGATTGAGCCCGTAGTTCTTCACCTTCACCTTCGGCAGAATCGGCACACCGACCTGAATCTTTGGTGAGGCGGGCTCAAGAATCTCTGAAACGCCGACATCGTGCGGTGGTGTGAACTGGTTGCGATAGTAGGTGTTGTTCGGTGTGCTCCAGTTACCCTCGTCATCACCGGCGATCTTAAACAACTCGTTTGTCGCCTCACAGCGGGACAGGAAGTTGCAACGGGCAACACCGGTGTTCGGTGGACTGGGCAGCCAGGGCAGGGTCTCATACGCACCGGTCGAGACATTGTAGCGCCAGCCGCGCTTGTGTTGGCTCCCGACGTATAGCGTTCCAAAGCCACCGAGACGGTAAACCCAGCCGCCAACCCGGGTTGTGCCACCATTGAACCCCAGTGTGGGAACATCGGTCCAGTTTGACCAGGTAATCTGGGTCGGATTGGACGGGTTAATCGCACCCTTGCGGGCATTTGCCCAGAGGGCTCCGCTTGTCCGGTTGTAGGCGTTGGTGATGTAGATGGTGTCACCAACGATTGTGCCCGAACCCATATCACCCGCCTCAGGCAGTGCGGTGCCGGTCGCCCAGGTGTTCTGGTTCACATTGTAAATCTGAACGACATTGCTTCCGGAAATTGATGGTCCAGCACCACCCATAATGTAGATGAGCGAGTCGTTCCAGATGCCGCTCATATAGGCAAGGGTCGCGGTCGACATTGACGCCCTGCTCGTCCAGCTGTTGGTCGCGATGTCGTACTCCCACATATTGTTGTTGGCGGTGCCGGTATAGCCACCCGCGATATAGATTTTACCCAGGTGCTGGCAATAGGAGCCTTCACCATCCAGCCAGGTCCGGGCACCCGGCATATCTGCCAGGTCGGTCCAGGTGTTGGTTAAGGGGTCAAACCGCTGGCACTTGGCCACGCCGTAGTAACCAGCCGGGTCACCGCCAATCATATACACCTTGACATTCACAGCGTCGTAGGGGTTGGCAGAGCACATCCGGTTCGGCTCGGTTGTCGGTGCCGGCATCGCCACCCATTCGCCGTCGGTTCCGCCGCCGATTTTCTGCGGGTTAGCCTTACCAGTTGGACGCCAGATTGTCGCCTCATCACAGTCCGCCCTGGTGCAGGGCTCGGCGTGAAAGGCGGTTGGCGCCCAGTGGTAATGCACCTTGTTCGCAGATATAACCGGGGAGGCGGCAAACACTGCTGGGGTTATGACCGCCAGTAGCAGCCATAACACCTTATACCTGTTGGTCATCTGTGCCTCCTTTTTGGTTCTTTCTGCTTTCTCCCGGGTTCCACCCTCTCTTGCTAAAATTCAACACCCACGCCCGCGTCTTCGGGCTGGTGCAGCGTAACCCGCGCTGCCGGTTTCCGGTTCATCCAGGGGGCAGAACCCGCAATTTAATTATAGCCAGCCAGTAACCATTTGTCAAGCAAATTTTTTTCGGCGCTCCAGTTGCAACCCTGACCGGCACATCCGAGAAACGGGCTACTCAATCACCAGTTTTCCCTTTTCACATCTTGCGCCACTGCGCAGTTCCACAATGTAAACTCCGGGAGTTAACCGGTTCAGGGGCAAACGCCACTCCCTGCTGCCCGCAGGCACACCGAACTCCTGACACAGGCCGCCGGACGCATTCCAAACCCTTATTATCCCGGGCTGAACCAGTGCCAGTCCGAGTTTCACCTGACCGCGTGCCGGGTTAGGAGAAATATTAAGCCCGGCAACCCGCTTCGGGAAGTAAACGCCCTCACTCACACCCGGGGCTGCCGAGTCGTATTTCACCGTCACGATATCGTAACTCATTATACTTGTCCCGCCAAAACTCACGCCGGTAATCACCACCTCATTATTCGCATCCACCGCAATGGCAACGCCCTTGTCGTCGTTGTTAAAAGTCCCGTTATAGAGTCCGCTACCCTCCAGCACCCCGCTGGCAGAATAGCGCAAACGGCAGCAGTCCGACCGGGAGTTGGCATCCTGACTGGAGCCGACAACATGAATCCTGCCCAGTGCATCAACTAAAAGCCGGGCACCTTCATCATTCTTATTCGCCACCCCGTTAAACCGCCGGACCCACAGGGTATCACCGGTGTTCAGGTTATAAGCCATCGTCAAAATATCGGTGTTTGCCGTGCCGGTAACTGTGCCGGTAAGATACAGACCATTGGCACCAATCGCAAGGTCTGATGGGTCAACACCCCGGTTAGAACCGGTATAAACCTTCTGCCACACCTCACCACCGGTCGGGCTGTATTTTAGGGTAATTAGGTTCCACTGCCCGGCCGGTGGCGGTGCGGTCGCGGTCTTGCCGGTTACATAGCAGTTACCAGCCCCATCAACCGCAATCGCCTTACCATTGTCCGGCGCATCCCTGCCACCATCAAACAGCACCGCCCATTCCTGGCCGCCACTGCTATTATATTTTATCGTAATAATATCATCGTTGCTCTGCAGACTGGCGCCGGTTACATAAACCGCGCCATCAGAAGCAAGCGCGATGCCTGCCGGCGCATCCGCAGCACCGCCATCGTAATAGGCAACCCAACCCCGGCTGCCATCAGCGTTGTACTTTATTGTAACAATATCGTTAACACCATTGTTATCCTGCTCGGAGCCGGTAACATACACATTGCCGGACCCATCAAGCACCAGCGCCATCGGCTCATCCGCCTTGCCCGCCGAACCCTGATAAACATCTCGCCACGCCTCCGAGCCGTCAGGATTGAGTTTTAAGGTCAGGATGTTGTAATTGGGATAGGTCCCGGTGGTGGCAGTAAGGTATATTGCACCGCTGGCATCAACCGCTGCCGCCTTGGCATAGTCGTTGGAAAGTCCGGCGCCGGCAATCCGCTTGAACCAGAGCGAATCACCGTTGGGTGAATACTTTAATACCACGATATCGTAGGCGGTACCTGAACCCGGGCTGGAACCAACAGCAATTACATTCCGCTCCGCATCGGTTAAAACCGCACAGACGACCTCATCACCGTTGATCGGTCCGTTGTATAACCGGACCCAGCGTGGACCATCCACCGCCCGGGCAAAGGTGCTGACCAGAAGAAGCGCGCCTATGACCAGGGATAACCTTTTATTATTCATCTTTTCCTCCTTTGGGGGTTGGTTTAGCTGATTTATTCACCGCTTCTTTTTATTATATACCATCCTCTTTCTCAGTCAAGGAAATTATAAGATTATTTCCCGGGTAGTAATCAGGAAAGGGAAATGTCACTGATTTGACAGAAACTTCTTTCATCTTTATAATATCAATATGAAGCGCAGCACCGCCTTTATCCTGATACTCATTTTCACAATTGGCTATCTAACCTGTGCCAAGCCCAAAAAGCCGGAGATTAAAAAACCGGAAGGAGAAAAGGCAAAGCGGTTTAACAGTGTGCTCGGTGAGGTGTTTCTAGACACCATTGCCGGTGTCGATTTAACCGGCTTGCCCAGGAAACTCCTTTATCCCGGGGCAAAACTGGTTGCCCGCTACGGTACCTACCGGGTCGCCCGCTGGGGTTGTTCCTACAATATGGAAACCACTGACCCACCAGAAAAGGTGTGGAATTACTATGACAACCTGTTAAAAAACTGGACACTGGTCCAGGAAACCGAAACCCCGGAATGGAAATCCAGATTCAAAAACTATGTCGCCCCTCAGGATAAAGAGGTGGTCCAGATTACCGTGACCAAACGGAATAAGACAATAATTGTTATTTCCCATGTGTATAATGAACTTTAACCAGAAGGATGGAGGTAGAATATGAAAAAAAACATCAAAAACATCATCTCGGGGGTGTGCCTGGTATTTGTCGCCAGCGCCAGTGCGGTAGATGTTGCCGGTATTCTGGAAACCGGTAACGCCGAAGTGGTCGTGGATAGCGTTAACTGGTTTATCAACATCAACCCGGCACCAATCACCGAATCCACACCGGGCTGGGGCGGCGCAGCCGGACTTACCGACACAATTCAGTTCGAATCCAAGGCTGCCTGGCCTGACTGGGCGAGGCTCTTTTATCGGGTTAACGGCATCCCGGGTAACCATCTCATTAACCCGCTTTTGCCTGACACCTGGTACGACCTGCCCGCCTACGACTTTCAAGGAACCAAAGTCCGGTTTGAGGACACCGTCCTGGTGGGCTTAAGCGCGCCCAACCCTGAATTCACACCGGAACGGGTACAAATTACACCTAATCCTGTTACCGGTCTTAGATTAAACATCACCGGTCTACCCAACAACACACCACTCACCATCAATTTCTACAATATCGCTGGCGGTATCGCCGGCTCCTTCTCCGTTACCACCGGGAAAAATCAAACCACCATTGACTTGAACGGTATGGCAAGGGGTGTCTATCTTGTCCGTATCCACGGCAGGGAAATCTCCTATCAGGAAAAGGTGTTACTTTTACACTAAGTGATAAAAGCCGGAAAAAGTCCGGGGCGGTCATCATGACTGCCCCGGTTCTTTTTCGCGCGGTTTAGTTAGCCGACAAAGGCGAATGGCGTCTGCAGTTCTGGTCGGCGATATTCGGGCAAGAGTATCGGCGCGCGCCGGCTTTTCGGCACCTTCGCCGCCCTTAACTCCTGTTCAAAGGCAACAACATGCTTGAAGCCGCAACTGACAACACCGATGGTCTTTGCCTTCTCCGCTGCTGACCTGCCCGCCCTTCTGCCAAACACCAGGATGTCCAGCAGCGAGTTGCCCATCAGCCGGTTTCTGCCATGAATACCACCCGCCACCTCACCCGCGGCATAAAGGTTCTTCACCCCGGTCTCACCCCATTCGTTGATCAGGATGCCGCCGTTCTGATAGTGCTGGGTCGGATAGGTGAGAATCGGCTCTTTGTCCATATAGATACCGAACCGGGCGAACTGGTGATACATCGCCGGCAGGTTCGCCTTCACCGCACCCGCTCCTTTTAACACCTCAATCAACGGTGTATCAAGCCACACCCCAACCCGGCCGGTGGGTGTCACAACACCATTTTTCCTCTCGGTGCACTCCCGGATGATTGCCGAGGCGGTGATGTCCCGGCTCTCCAGTTCGTAGATAAACCGGTTGCCCTGCGCATTCACCAGATGGGCACCCAGCCCGCGCACCTTCTCGGTAATCAACAATCCGACAATCTGCTCGGGATAGGCAACACCGGTCGGGTGATACTGAATTGTATCAATAAACACCAGTTTTGCACCCGCGCGATACGCCAGAACTAACCCATCCGCGGTGGCGCCGTAATGATTGGTGCAGGGAAAGCCCTGGATGTGTAACCTGCCACAACCGCCGGTCGCCAGAATCACCGTCTTCGCCCGCACCGTGAAAAGTTCATCTGTATCCAGATTGACAAATGCCGCACCGGTGCAGGCGCCCTTGTCATCGGTTAACAATTCCAGTGCCGCACAGAATTCTAACACCTCCAATCCGCGATTGCGAAACTCATCGCGCAGGGTGCGCATAATCTCGGCACCGGTGTAGTCCCGGCAGGCATGCATCCGTTTGCGCGATGTCCCGCCACCGTGAATGGTAATCATCGTGCCGTCCGGTTTTTTATCAAACATTACCCCCAGGCTCTCCAGCCAGGCAATCACTCCCGGAGCATCGGTTACCAGCGCCCGCGCCAGTTCCGGAATGTTCTTAAAGTGGCCGCCACCCAGGACATCCAGATAGTGCCTTTCCGGTGAGTCGTTCTCCTTGTTCGCCGCCTGAATGCCACCCTGGGCCATCATCGTATTGGCATCACCCAGCCGCAGTTTCGTGGTCAAAAGTACCTTTGCGCCGTGTTCTGCTGCGGTCAGCGCCGCCGACACACCCGCACCACCACCACCGATAATCAAAACATCAACATCAAACTTGGGGTTGTCCGGGTCAAACCTTTTCGGCTCAACCAGGGGCCACGCCTCCAGACAATCGGCAAGCTCATGGGGCGTGCGGTCGCCCTTGTTCGGACCAACGGTCAGGGCGCGCATACTGTTCTCAATGTAGTCCGGGTGAAACGACTTCAACAGCGCCTTCTTCTCCTCCGCATTCAGCAAGGGAATCCTTCCCTGTTTTATCCTTTCCTCCCGGGTCGCCTCCAGTCTTCTTATTGACTCCTGCATTGATTCTGGATACATAGTCTACTCCGGTTCAATATCCCGCTCCTGATAGTAGAGGCGGGAAAGTTCCTCTTCACTCATTTTGGTCAACCGGTCTAAACCCGGCTCAAACTTGCCCTCGGCAATCTCTTTTAACCGTGTCTGCAGATGACCGGCACGAGGCGCAATCTTCGCTCCGTAGAGCCGCCGCGCCAGCAGCGCCACATTGTAATGCACAATCTCGGCCGGACAGCGGCTGGCACACAGCCCGCACATAATACAGTCAAATGACATATCCGCCACCCGGGCGATATCACCGCGGATTGCCGCCTGAATATAGCCCATCACATCAATGTCCTGGGGACAGATTTTTGTGCAGGAGTTACAGGCAATGCAGCGCATAATCTCCGGATAGTAGCGCACCAGCACCTGGGTATCGGGATTCAGTTCCTCAATGTTGTAAACCTTTTTATTTGCCGGATAGAAGGGTATCTGGGTCAGATACATCCCGTCTTCCACCATCGTCTGGCAGGCAAGACCGACCTTCAGCTTGTAGGAATCCTTTGTCCGGTAAACCGTGCCGCAGGCACCGCAGAAACCACCCCGGCACCCGCAACCCCGGATAAACCGGTAACCGGCATACTCCATCGCCTTCATAATCGTCAAACCCTTCGGCACCGGATACGCCTCACCCATCACATAAATGGTAACAAACTCGCCCGGTGCCTTTACTGGTTCACTTTCTGCCCGGGGCTTCGCCTTTCTTGCCATTACCAAAACCTCCTTTCTCTACTAACTGACCAGGTCCTGACACTGACACCAGCGCCTGACTCCTTCCTGATAGAGGTCCGCACCATAGCAGTCATTCACAACTATTGCCGGAAAATCCTCCACCAGCAACTCCTGGAGCGCCTCCGGACCCAGGTCCTCATACGCAATCACCTTTGCCCCTTTCACCCGCTGGGCAAGCAGCGCCGCTGCGCCACCCACTGCGGCAAAGTAGACACCACAGAAACGCTTCAGCGCCTCAATCACCGCCGGACTGCGATTCCCCTTACCAATCATCCCTTTCAACCCCGCCTCCATTAAAGTTGGCGTGTAACTGTCCATCCGGTAGGATGTGGTTGGTCCGCAGGCGCCGATCACCCGACCGGGCTTTGCCGGACTTGGACCAACATAGTAGATAACCGCACCCTTGATTTCAAACGGCAGCGCCTCGCCCTTTGCCAGCGCCTCCACCAGCCTCTTATGCGCCAGGTCCCGGGCGGTGTAAATCTTACCGGACAAAAGCACCGTATCACCCGCCTTTAACCCGCGCACCACATCATCGGTCAGAGGTGTGGTGATTTTCTTCACAACCGATTTACCATCACCCATAACCTTCTCCTACAAAACCGCAGTCTTATGCCTTGCCGCATGGCAGTTGATATTCACCGCACAAGGCATCGTCGCAATGTGACAGGGGAACGCCTCAATAAAAACCGCCAGTGCGGTCACCCTGCCGCCCAGACCCTGCGGACCAATCCCCAGGCGGTTAACCGCGGCGAGCAAATCCTTCTCCATCTCCGCATAAAACGGGTCGGGATGCACCGAACCAACCTCCCTTAACAGCGCCCTCTTCGCCAGCATCGCACACTTCTCAAATGTCCCGCCAATGCCCACACCCACAATCACCGGTGGGCAGGGGTTTGCCTGCGAGCGCCACACCCGGTCAATCACAAACCGCTTAATCCCCTCGGCACCATCCGCTGCCGAGAGCATCTTCACCTCACTCATATTCTCACTGCCACCACCTTTGGGCTGGACGGTAATCTTCAACCGGTCACCCGGGACAATGTCATAATAGATTATCGCCGGCGTGTTGTTGCCGGTGTTCTTGCGCCGTAACGGGTCTGCCACAATTGACTTGCGCAGATAGCCTTCGGTATAACCCTTTGCCACCCCCTCCTGAATCGCATCACCAATCTCGCCACCTTCAATCTGCACCTGCGAACCCATCTCCACCCAGACCACCGCCCAGCCGGTATCCTGACAGATGGGCATCAACTCCTGCCGGGCGATTTTCTCATTCTCCAGCAGTTGTTTTATAATCGCCCTGCCGGTGTCCGACTCCTCGGTATTCAGCGCCGCCTCCAGTGCGCGCACCATATCATCACCCAGGATGCAGTTCGCCTCAATACACAGCCGGGCAACTGTGTCCCGCACCGCACTGAAAGGAATCTTTTTTGTATACATATTAATCTATAATGCTGGCTCTAAAACCCAGGTCTCGGTCTGTTCGGGCAGTGTTGCCGGTTTTACTTCAACCGCGGACCTGCCGGTCTTTTTCACCCCGGGCGCCAGTTTAGCAAACTCGTCCACCCGGGCAATCGCAAATCCCAGTTTTGCGGTCTTGTAATGCATCGGAATTACCACCCGCGGGCTCACCTTGCCCACCAGTTCAGCCGCCTGCCGGGCATCAATGGTAAAAACCCCGCCCACCGGCACCAGCAGCAAATCCACCCCGGCCAGCGCCTTAACTGTCCTCTCATCCGGAATGTGTCCCAGGTCGCCAAGATGTGCCACCCGCAACCCCTCGGTCTCAAACACATAAACGGTGTTCCTGCCCCGTTCTCTGCCCTGACTGGGGTCGTGAAATGTGTCCAGACCGGAAATCTTTACACCTTTAACCGTCCATTCACCCGCACCTTTTATCACCTGCGGACTGCCCGGCAGGTCCCGCACCCCGTTATGGTCAGCATGGTCATGGCTTACGGTAACGATGTCGGCAAACTCCTTTATCGGTGCATAACCCACCGCACCATCGTATGCACCCGGCACATAGGGGTCGGTGATTATCCTGGTGCCATCAGCGGTTGTCAAAAGAAATGCCGCATGCCCCAGCCACTTAATCTCCATCATCAACCTCCTGCAAGTAGCGCCTCACCCGCTAATTTACCGGCTCAATTGCAACCCGCTTCTTGGTCCGGCTCGCCCACTCAAACCGTACCCTACCATCGGTAAGCGCAAAAAGCGTATCGTCCCGACCACGGCCAACATTCTTCCCCGGTAAAAACTTTGTGCCCCGCTGCCGGACAATCACCTCACCGGTGCGCACAAACTCGCCACCGTACGCCTTGATACCTAAACGCTGACCCGCACTATCCCGACCGTTCTTGGCTGTACCGCCGCCTTTTTTATGTGCCATAATCTACTCCTTTCCGAAAAGAGTTCAAGAAAGAATTATAATCACCAGATTTTATTAAGTCAAATGATAGAAATCATCACCACAACCGGTAACAGTTTGACAGCGGCACCGGAAAATGGCACCATCTATCGGTGCGGAACATTCCTATTGCCGGGGTGATTATCGCAGGCTTTATCCTGCGCCTTTTCACCGCCCGGGGCACCTGGCTCAACCCGGATGAGGCGATTATCTATCTCATCGCCAACCAGCCCAACCTGATTGCGGTCTATCAGGCTGGGCTGACCAACCCCCACCCGCCGCTCCTTTACATCTTAATCCACCTCTGGCGCCTCCTGGGCACCTCCGAACTTTTCCTGCGGCTATTCTCGGTTCTCAGTGGCACCGCCGCCATCTGGTTCTTCTTTCGCTTTCTCGCAACCCGGCTTGATAGCGCCGCTGCCCTCAGCGGTGCCATCCTCTTCGCCTTTCTCCCGCCCGCGGTCGCCCTGAGCGCAGAACTGCGCCAGTATGCCCCGGCTCTACTCTTCTTCGCCCTTGCCCTTTACTGCACCGAAGCGGGAATAAAAAAGACCCGACCCGGCTTTATCATCCTTGCCTGCCTCTTCTCTATCCTGTCCGGCTTCACCCTCTACTCCACCCTCTGGCTCGCCATCGCCTTCGGCATCTACCTCCTCCTCCAGACCGTAAAGAAGAAAAACCTCCTGATTGCCGCGCTTGTCGGTCTGGCGGCTGTTATGGGAAGCTATCTCTTTCACTACATTACCCACATCAGAAGGATTCAGCACAGCCCGATGCAGGAGTTTGCCGTCACCGGCTGGCTCGCCCGTTTCTATTATCAGCCCGGTGCCGAACACCCCGGACAATTTATCATCCGCGCCACCTTTGACCTTTTCAAATACATCTTCGGCACACCGGTAACCGGCATTATCGGCATCATCCTCGTCATTGTCGGAATCATCTTCACCATCCGGGAAAATAAGCATCGTAGCCTGCTCATATTAATTATTATCCCCTTTGTCCTGGGTATCAGCGGCGCCCTCCTGCGGCTTCTGCCCTACGGCGGCACCAGACACACCTTCTTTCTCTTGCCCTCAATTGTCATTGCGGTCTCCACAATTGTCCGGGCGATTCCTAAAAAACTATCCTTTGTTGCTCCGGCGCTTGCCGGACTGCTCGTTCTTCTCGGTAACCTGTTTCTCATCCCGCCCCGGCAGTTCATTCTCCGCCCAGATGCCCGGCAGGAACTGATGCACCGGGCGATTACCACCCTGAAGACAAATACAGTTGCCGGTGACACCATCTTCACCGACTACCAGAGCGCACTCCTGTTAAGTTACTATCTGGCTAACCCGAAAAGACCGGTCCCATTCTTTGGCAAACCGCACGGACCATTCTGGGAGTTCAACTACGGCGACCACCTGATTGTCTCATCCCAGGAATGGGACTTCAACCGCAACAACTTTCCCCTGCTCACCGAAAGCCTTGTCCATTACTACCACCTCGCACCCGGCCGCATCGTGTGGATATTTGACGGTGGCTGGGGCAGACCACCGGTGCTGGACGAATCTCTCTTGGGCAGAAACCTTTCGGTGTTCCCGATAAAACTCCTGCCACCGCTCAGCCCGCAACAGATTGAAAGCCTGCTCATTGCCGCCGGTGAAAAAATCAAAGAGTTAGAACCCGCCGGCATCCGCTCGGTCATTCTGCCGGTCCCTGCCTTCTCACCAGCATTAAAGACCTTCTTTCAGTCAATCGCGCCGGAGGTTACCACCTACCCGGCGCTGTATAAATCAGTTGAAGAAAAGGGCACGGAATATTTCTCATCTCTCTTGCCCTGCCTGGCATTCTGGCGTTTTGGTGACCCCAGCCCCCATCCGCAGTTTATCCGTTATATGAACGACGGCGAACATTACCTCGCCGCCGGTTATCGGTTTACCCTCTTGCTCACCGATGTCAACCGCCGGGTGGCGGTGTATCGGATTGAGCAGGATAAAAAATAAAAATGTCGAAAGCACCTTCCGGGATGCGCTCCTTGACGGCTCCCTGCGTGTCGGCGGCGCCGAAGGCACCCAGAAGCAACCGGAAAACCCGGGCGATGGTTACACCAGCAACTGGCTCGGTGCGGTCACCTTCTCCATCGGCTTAACCGCGCACTGATGATTTTCCCCATCTTCCAGCTCGTCGCCCTGGCGCTCTTTCTGATTCTTACCATCACCCGCTCCATTCAGGTTACCCGGCGCACGCGGATTAACCCCATCGCCTTTCTCCGGGCGCGCGACATCAAACACGGTATCCTGGAGGCGGGCTTCTTCCTGATTGTCAACCTCTGGGCGCTAACCATCGTCTTCGCCGCGCTCGGCTGGCAACCACCACTCATCCCGGCTGTTTTGCACACCGTCGTCATTAACAACCTCTGGACAAAACTGCTCGGCGTCGTTGCGGTTGTCACCGGTCTGATTCTCAACATCCGGGCACACCGCTCCCTGGGTGACGCCTGGCGTCTGGGCATTGACGAACTCCACCCGGGCAAACTGGTAACCACCGGCATTTACGCCTTTTCCCGCAACCCGATATTTCTTTTCTTCATCCTCTACTTCCTGGGCACATTTCTTATCAACGGCACGCTTCTCTTCCTTATCTTCGCCATCATCGTCCTGCTGATTATCGGGCTTAACATAAAAGAAGAAGAAAGGTTTCTTGCCGGGGTGTTCGGGCAGGACTACCTTGACTACCGGCAGCGGGTGGGCAGATTCTGGACAATCCCTCCTGCCGTCAAAAAGAAAATCGCTGACCCGGAGCGCATCCGCCAGCCCGCACCAAAATAAACAAGCGAAAAAGAAACCGCGGGGGCACCGCCCTGAGTGCCCCCGCAGTCAAGCGCCTGACCGATTAATCTCTAAGGTCGACGAACATTACCCGAGGCGTTGTCCTCAAATGTGTTGTTCGCCTCCAGTTCATCCGGGTCCGGATACTCACTACCCTCAAGATAAATTCCCCAGCCCGCGGAATGAGCGATATAACAACCGGTAATCGTCGGCACCGCATCTTCAATCCAGATGTTACCATAGCCATCACCACCACCATACTCCACCCGGCAGCTGGTCAACCGGCACTCGGCATCGGTCGCGCGGTCATAAAACCAGAGCCCGTGCCAGTCTCCGCGCTGGGGCGTTGTTGCCGCACTGGTAAAGGTAACGCTATCCGCCTTCAAACCACCCACTTTGGTATGTCCAATCGCAATATGGCGGTCAGTGGTAAACTGCACCACCGTGCCCGGCGCAACTGTCAGATACGCACCCGCATCACTCTCCACCGTAACATTGTCGCCAATAATATAAGGCACGCCCTGGTGCTGCCAGGTCCCGGTCTCGCTCACATTGCCACCTGCGACATAAATCCCGTCCTTCGCATTACCGGTAAGGGTATTACCACCCTGCCACAGATGCAGTTTATTCGCCGGCGTATAAATCGGATAACTACCGCAACTGGTAATGGTGTTGCCGGTGAACCCATCGACATACCCGTTATCACCGCCAATCCAGATACCCCATTTAGAAGAGTTCTTAATTGTCGTGTGGTCAATCTTGATCGACTGGTCTCCCTCGATATTCACCGCCGCATAGTTGGGCCAGCAGGCATAATTTATCTCGCAATAACTCAACCGGCTGCTGGTCCGCGCGTCCGGATAGAAGTCCAGCCCCCGCCAGTCACCGGGATTCGGTGTTGCGGCATTAGAAGTAAAGTAAATCATTGAGTCGGCTGTGCCCACCGCCTGCAACTCACCCGGGCTGTTATACCCGATAATCAGCGCGGCATCCGGCTCAAACTTCACCACACAACCGGGCTTGATAATCAGTTTACCGTTCTGGTAGACATTGATTCTTCCGCTAACAATGTGGGGATTGCCGCCCGGATACCAGATTGAATCACCATCCACAATGTCTTCACTGTGATAGGTCGGACCAGCGCCACCCCCGGCAGTTACCGTCACATTTATTGAATGTTCGGCGGTATTTTCCGCCTCGTCCACCGCCACCGCCTTGAGCGTATGCGCGCCCGCGGTTGCGGTCCAGCTCACATCAAAGGTGTCCACAGTGGCGGTAGCGTCCTCGCCAATCTTCGCTGCGCCATCATAGAACTCAACCCTTGCCACCTTCTTATTATCATTAGCCACCGCCCTTATCGTCACCCGTCCGGTGTCCAGCACCGCATTATTTGCGGGATAGACAATTGTCACGGTCGGGTTGGTGGTATCGGTCCCGGGACAGCCAACCAGTATCACCAGCGCCATCACCGCGACTGCAAACCTTATTTTACCTTTCATCCTGTCTCCTTTTTTTACTGACTAAACTGACCTCCCCACAAAGTGGGTAAGACAGTTTATCCCTTTCCTTCCACCTGTCAACAAAAACCTGCCGATATCAAACCCGACAACCACTGTCAAGGGTTCAGTTTCACGATGGCGGCGTTAAGGATGGTGGCAAATGTTACCCAGCCGATATAGGGTAAAAGCAGCACCCCTGCCGCCGGCCGCACCCGGAAGTAAAGGACAATCGTCAACAGTATCGCCAGCCAGAGGACAACAATCTCCACCAGTCCGGCAACCGGCGCGCGCCAGCCAAAGAAAAGAAACGACCAGATGACATTCAGCAACAACTGAATAATAAAAACCAGCAGCGCCACCTTCACCCCGGGCGTCTGCAACCCCTTCTGCCACACCAGAAATGTCGCCACACCCATCAGGATATAAAGCACGGTCCACGCCGGTCCAAACAGCCAGTTCGGTGGACTGAACGCCGGCTTGTTCAATGTCCCGTACCAGTCCGGAATCGCCGGGCTGGTGGCAATCCCGCCCAGCACACCGGCAAGCAACGGCACCGCAACACTGACAACCAACCGCACAAGCACACCCGCCTTCATCTCAACTCCTTTTTATATTTTCTTATCCCTGTCTCCACACAATGACCTTTTACATCCGCACCGGCGTCCTGATGAAGAACACACCCGACCGCACCCTGCCGGTGATCTCCAGCACCGCAAACCGCCCGCTGATGGCGGTAATCTGCTCCGGCGTCATCACCGCCGGCAGCACCCCAATAGTAACCAGGGGTTGCGCAAGCACCGCTACTCCCACACCACCAGGCGGGACATATACCGAATCCACTATAAGGTCATTGCCTGCCTTCTCATCATTAGCCAGTTCTGTGGTGCAACGCACCTGCACCCAGCCAGTTTCATTCATCCGCCAGATGGGAAAAACAAGCGTGTCTTCGCGGTTGGGAGGGATAACTTTGCTGCGGAGTTGGTTGTATTCATCCCCGATTTGCAGACGCACTGGAATACTGGCACTCATAAAGCCGAGATTTTCCCCCCGAACAACTGGCGTAATCACACTGCCAGAATCTACTGTGTCCGGCAGGAAGATGGCAATCGGCAGGGCATCCAAAGAATCAATGAAGCCAATGTAAGGCCAGAAACAGACGCGCTTCATTGAAAGACCATGTAAAACCGCGCCCCCTGACCAGCCTAATTGCGAATGCCAGCGGTAAATCCAAAGTGAATCCTCATACGCAGATAATCTGCCATCCGTTGGCGCGACATCAATGGAATCAAAGTAAAAGCCCGGGGGAATGGAATCACCCCAATAATAACTGGGCTCAATACCACCATCAAAAACGCACTCAAAAGGAAAAGCGCCTTCGATCCAGCAAAAGGGCCAGCTGTTCCAAATCAGATTCTCAAAACCATATATTGACGGTCCGCCAGAATAGCGTTTGTCATCAGAGAGAACGGAAAAATCTCCAGGACCTCGGCCAGCATGAGAAAAGAATAACCTCTTTTGTTGCAATTCTGGTGAGGCATTATAGTACAACTGAGTACCGAACCCGCAAGAATCAGGATGATGACCAAAAGCAAACCATTGCGAAGGCCAGCCACAACTCTCAATATAGCAATTATTCACCTCTTCATCACCCACCGCCCACCTCACTCCCGACTTTTTGACCGGCTCGGCTGACATTGTGTGGAGTATAATGGGGGTGAAAAGGGATGTCAAGGAATTTATGTTACATAAAAGGCAACAGGTTTTATCGGGTGAATCTGAGGTAATTGCGCGATGTTGCGTGTGTTAGGTGGATTATCGCTTTTGTCAGGGGGCTAGCCCGGGGCTAGCCCCGGGACTGTCGGGGGGCTTGCCCTGATGTTAACCGCTGATATAACACCGGAGTTAACATCCGTGCCCGCCGGATAATAAAAAGCCCTGCTGGTTGTCGTTATCGCCCGAAAGTTTGCCGGGTTAACTTTTGCCTTTGCTGTTACGCCAATAACCCGGTTTTTTGCCCGGTATTTTGTCCGGTGCGATGCCCGGTGAATGGTTGTCAGTTAAGCGTTCCCGTCCACTAACTTGACCATTTTGCTATCAGCAGGTAGAATTTATACTTAATGAGCGTTTCCCATCCCGCAGGCGATAAGAGGCGGGTGCGCGCGGTGTGTCTGCTTTCCGGCGGGCTGGACTCCATCCTTGCCTGTAAGTTGATGCTGGAGCAGGGCGTGGAGGTGTTTGCCCTGAACTTTGTTAGCCCGTTCTGCACCTGCACAAAAAAGGGCTGTCGCCATGAGGCAAGAAAGGCGGCAGAAACCCTGAATGTCCCTTTGAAGGTCATCGCCAAGGGTGAGGAGTACATCCGGTTAATCAAAAAACCCCGGCACGGCTATGGCAGTGGCATGAACCCCTGTATTGACTGCCGGATCTTCACCTTTACCCATGCCCGGCGCTATATGGAGGAGATTGGCGCGGACTTTGTCTTCACCGGTGAGGTGCTGGGCGAAAGACCGATGTCCCAGCATCTGCAGGCAATGAAGTTGATTGAGCGGGAGTCCGGGCTCACCGGCAGGGTGCTGCGCCCGCTTTCGGCAAAACTCCTTGAACCGACCATACCCGAAACCCTGGGGCTGGTTGACCGCGAGCGACTGCTGGCGATTCAGGGCAGGTCAAGGAAGCCGCAGATTGCCCTTGCCGCACAGTTCGGGATTAACGATTACCCCTGTCCCGCGGGTGGCTGTCTTTTAACCGACAAAAACTTCGCCTTCCGGCTGCGCGACGCCTTTGCCCACGGCGAGGACAGTTTGCGGGACATCCAGTTTTTGAAGGTGGGCAGGCATTTTCGGCTGGCATCGGGCAAAAGGGTGGTGGTGGGCAGGGATGAGACCGAAAACCGGATACTCCACAACATCGCCACCAGTCAGGACACCATTTTAGATCCGGCGGAAGTGCCTGGACCCACGGCAGTTATTGTCCGGGGTGGCACCGATGAGGACATCGCCACCGCTGCCGGTCTGTGCGCCCGCTACTCTGATGGCAAAAACCTGCCCTTTATCCAGGTGCGCTGTGGTAACCGTACCATCACCGCGGCGCCCCTACCGGAAAACATCTTAAACACCATCCGCATCGGCAAATAAATCTATATCTTTTTATATTGCAAATAGTTACAATTTTGAGTATAATTAATTGACAATGAGCGGGGTGCGTTTTAGCGTTATCACCTTCCCGAAACTGGAGCGGGATAGGGAGATTGTCGCCATCTGCGAGCAGTTTGCCCCGGAAAATAGCCTGTTAGAGCCGTATATTCCGCTTGTGCCCGCCTGGACACCGCAACAGCCCGCAGACCTGATTACCACCATCAACTCCATCAGCGCCATCAAACGCAACCTTTCCGCCTTTGCCATCACCTGCGGCAACTGGCAGCACAGTGGCGAACTCCTGACCGGCGAACTCATCCAGGGAAAAGAAGAGGTAAAAAATCTCGCCCGAACACTGCTGGGTGCTGAACCCCTGCTACTTTCCGTCACCGCTCGCACCGCCATCGATGAGTATAAACTGATTGTCTGCCGGCTATCAGAAAAAAACAACTGGCAACCCGCCCTGGACGCCCTGCGCCAGTCCGGCACCACCCTGGGTGTAATTGATGCGGTTTTCCTTGTCCGGCTCCTGCCTGATGGCACAACGCAAAAGGTCGCCAGTTTTCCTTTTGGCGTGGGTTCAGTTGACCTCTATGAAAAACTGCCCGACTGAACAATAAAAGCCATTTCTGTCCGATTCGGTTCAACCCCGGATAAGGCCTGAATAACTAACCATAAGAAAATAATATAGTTAGCGAATTGGCACCACACTTGCTAATGTGAGGTTGTGAACTGTGGTAAAGGAGTTAAAACAGGAGGAATAAAATGAAGAAACTCGCCACACTGCTTGCTGTCATCGCCGGCATAACCCTTGCTGGCACCGGTGGTATCGCGGGTCAGATAACCGACATCGCGACCGGACAGCCAATCGCTAATGCGATTGTTGTCGCCTGCTCGGACAGCACCGTTGCCGGTCGGGCGCAGACCAATGAGCGGGGGTTATACCTGATTGAGGGGCTGGAACCGGGTCTTTACCGGGTTATTGCCCGGGCACGGGGTTACATTCCGGCGCACACATCCGCACCGGTTGCGGTCCGGGAGGGTGAGGTTACCGAAGGTGTTGACCTGCGCCTGCGTCCCATCCCGCCCCGGCGCGGTGCTATCAGCGGCAGGGTTACCGACCGCCTCACCGGTGAACCGCTGCGCGGCGCGGTGGTCATCGTCCGGGGCGAAGGTGAAACCCGGCGCAGCCGCACCGACCGGCAGGGATACTACATCATTCGCGGGCTCAAAACCGGCACCTATCATGCGGTGGCAAAGGCAAGGCGCTACTTAATTCAGGAGTACCCGGAACCGGTCGTTGTCCGCCCCGGTGTTGTTACCGAAGAGATCAACTTCGCACTCCAGCCCAAACCGCGTGGTGGTGGCATCAGCGGTCAGGTGATTGACGACAAGACCGGCCGCCCCATCCCTGGTGCCTTGGTCATCGCCCGTGGAGAAAACATCAACCGCCACGCCCGAACCAACGGTCATGGCTTCTATCTGATTACCGGACTGCGCGCTGGTGACTACGAGGTCTCGGCAATGAAACCCGGTTATCAACCGGAAACCTATCCCGGTTCGGTGACGGTAAACCCCGGTGAAATTACCCGGGACATCAACTTCCGGCTGGAGCGACTGGAAAACAAACTCAGCGAATAGCCAGCCACAACCCACCCGCACCCCGGCAGAAGCATAAATCCGCCCGGGGTGCGGGCGATTTCACAGCGGTGCGGTTGACTTTTCCCGTCGGTCTGGTTAAATTTCTCCAGCGGTGTCACGCCTTACATATTATCTAATCGCCCTGGCGGCGCTGGTGGTCGTCATCTTTAACATCCACAGCTGGCTAGTGCTCTCACGCACCCGGCAGATGATGGAAGAAGAACTGGGTGAACGCCTGGAACTGCTGGCAAAGACCCTGGCAAGCCAGTTTTCCGAAACCGACACGACCGCGGTAAAAAACTTTGCCCCGATTATGAGCGAATCCGGCCTGTTTAACATCTTTGTCGTGGATGAAAGCCTGCGCTTTATCGCCAACCTCCAGGAGCCGGAACTGGTCGGCAACACCGACCCGACCCTGGAACTGGAGGCGCCGGAAATCCTTGCCGCATTCAGCGGTATCGCCACCAGTTCGCCGTTGCTCCGGGCAGGAAGGTATTACCTCAAATCCGCCTACGCGCCGGTCTATGACTCCACCGGCATAATCACCGGTGTGCTCGGCGTTGCCGCTGATGCCCGCTTCTTTAAGAATATCAACAGTTATCGCAACACCCTGCTTTTTATCAATGGCCTGAGCCTGGTTGCGCTTCTGGCGATCGTCATCACCTCAATCAGCATCACCCGCTACGCCCTGAAACTGGAAAGGACCGCTGCCCGCGCCGGCACCTTTGCCCTGCTCGGAGAAATGGCTGCCGCACTGGCGCACGACATCCGTAACCCGCTGGCAACCATCCTCGCTGCCACCGAACAACTCCAGCTCCGCTACCATGCCGGCGACGACCGGACATTCGCCTGTATCCGGGAAGAGATTGACCGGCTCAACTGCACCCTGACCAACTACCTGGGCATCGGCACCGGCAGAACCGCACCCGGCACCGAAACCGTTGACCTCGCCGAACTGATTGACCACATCCTCGAGCGCCTGCGTGATGAGATTAACCAGCGCAACATCCAGATTGAAAAGCAAATCGCGCCGCTGCCACCGGTGCCGGGAGTCCGGCTGCAACTGCATCAGATGTTTCTGAATATCATCCTGAATGCGATTCAGGCGCAACCGGACGGCGGGTTGATCCGTATCACCGGCAGGGAAGAAACCCGTGCCAGTCAGCGCTGGGTGGTCATCACAATTACCGACCGCGGACCGGGAATACCGAAGGAAAACCTTAAACGGGTGTTTGAACCATTTTTTACTACCAGGGAGAAGGGTAGTGGACTGGGTCTTTTTGTCGTGCAGCGGATTGTTGAATTACACCGGGGACGGGTTAAAATAACCAGTGCCGAAAGGAGCGGCACCACGGTGGAGGTGCAACTGCCGGTATGAAAATATTACTGGTTGATGACGAAACCCGATTTTGCGAAATAACCGCGGAAAACCTTCGCACCGCCGGTCATGAGGTGGTCGCCCTGACCAGCGGCACCGCCGCGCTCGCTGCGCTGAAGGAGGACAACTACGATGTTGTCATTACCGACCTGAAAATGGTGCCGGTTGACGGTATGGCGGTGCTGGAAATGGCAAAGCAGACCAGCCCGGAAACCGAGGTTGTCATCCTCACCGGTTACGGCACCATCGCCCTAGCGGTGGAGGCGATGCGCCAGGGTGCATTTGACTTTATCACCAAGCCGGTTACCCGCGAACACCTGCTTACTATCCTGGATAAAATCGCCCGGCTCCGTCAGACCCGGCAGGAAAACCGCGCCCTGAAAGAAGAACTCCGGCGCACCAGCCGTTTTGGTGAACTGATTGGCGAAAGCCCTGCCCTGCGCCAGGTGCGGGAGATGGTCGCCCGGGTTGCGCCGAGCAACGCCACGGTTCTGATTACCGGAGAAAGCGGCACCGGTAAGGAACTGGTCGCCCGGCTCCTGCACCGCTTGAGCCCGCGCGCTGATAAACCGTTTGTTGTCCTGCACGCCGCCGCCCTGCCCGAGTCCCTCCTGGAGTCCGAACTCTTTGGCTATGAGAAGGGCGCCTTTACCGGCGCCACCGCCCGCAAGCCCGGCCGGCTGGAACAGGCAGCCGGTGGCACCCTGTTCCTTGATGAGATTGGCGAACTCCCGGCTCAATTCCAGATAAAACTCCTCCGTTTCCTTCAGGACCGCACCTTTGTCCGGCTGGGCGGACAGGACACCATCACCGTTGACACCAGAATCGTCGCCGCCACCAACCGCAACCTGGCTGAAGAGGTAAAGGCGGGGCGTTTTCGGGAAGACCTCTACTACCGGCTGGCGGTGTTTCCGATTCACCTGCCGGCACTGCGCGAACACAAATCCGACATCCCGGCTTTATGCCAGCACATCCTCAACCGCCTGGGCTATAACCGGGAAATCAGCCCGGCGGTGCTGGATAAACTCAAAAACCACGACTGGCCCGGCAATGTCCGGGAACTGGAAAATGTCCTGGAAAGGGCGCTCATCCTTGCCCGGGATAGAGAAATAGCACCAGAAGACATCCAGTTTCCCGAGGTCAGCAGAAACTCACCCGCCGGAGAAAAAGATGGCAAAACCATACCCACGGGTTCGCTCTGGGAACTGGAACGCCGGTTGATTGAAAACGCCCTGCAGGAGGCGGGTGGCAACAAGTCCCGCGCCGCCCAGTTACTCGGAATCACCCGGCGCCAGCTCTATACCAAACTTGCCAAATTCAACATCAACCTTAAAGAACAGGGTGAACATCCTTGAACAATATGGATAAATATGCACACCCCGCCCGCGGGCATATTATGGTAAGGCATTATTTATCAATATGTTATCAATGGCACATTAATTGCCTGAGTAAGTGATATGATGAAAAGAATTTGTCTATTACTTATCGTGATTGCCGGACTGGTGCTGGCTCAGAGTCCGGAACGAGTGCGCGCGGAACTGGAAAGGACCGATGCGGTGATTGCTGAGGTTCGGGCGGTGGTTGAACCATCCAATAACCAAGACGCCCGTCTACTGCTGACGCAGGCGGTTGAAATGCAAAACGCCGCCTGGAACGGATACCATGGAAAACGTTACCGCTGGGCATATAGCCGGACCCTTGCCGCGCGTCTGCGTGCCCGGGAGGCGCAGGAACTGGTCGTCGCCGGTCCGGAACGGGTGGAGGCAGAAATCCAGCGCACCGCCGATTTGATGAAAGATGCAGAACCGGTGCTCAAGCGCTCGGAAGACCCAAGGGTGCAGGAGTTGTGGCGAATGGCGCAGACGGAGCAGAACCAGTCCCGGGAAAACCTGCGCGCCCGGCGATTCCGGCTCGCACTCCGCCTCACCCTTGCCGCCCGCAGCCATATCCGCACCGCACTCCGGCTCCTCGGACCATTCATTATTCCCGAACGGGTGGTAATGGAGATTGAACGCACCGACCAGCTTCTCCCGCGCATCACTGAACCGCTCCGGGCAACTCACAATGTCCGCGCCCAGGAGATGCTGACCCGTGCCGGTGAATGGCAGGTGCGGGCAAAAAATGCCTTCCGTGAAAAGCGTCCAGCTGAGGCGCTGCGCTTCACCCTTGCCAGCCGGGACCTGCTCCTGCGTGCCTGGGCGCTGGGCACCAGAACGATAACCCCGGAAATGGCGCTTGCCGGTATTGAGGAAACTGAAAATCTGCTCCAAGAATGGACGCCGGTAATCAGCCAATCTGATAACCCGGCGGCGCAAAAGTATTTAAATCAGGCAAAGGATTTACAGCAACGCGCCCGGGAACTCCAGAAAACTGGTAATCCGGCGGCTGCGTTCCGGCAGACCAGCCGGGCACGCCAGCTCCTCACCCGGGCACTGGAACTGCTCCAGTCAAGCAGCGCCCCGGCGGACAGAAAATAACCCGGACTAATGCCCCTGCTCCTGCTGCTCTTTTCCTTTACCACGGAAAACAATCTCGGCTTGAGCACCTACCATATCAACCAGCGCTACACCATTGCCGACACCACAACCCGTGACACCCAGGACACCGACACCGAGATTCAGACATTCTGGAACTTCCGCCTCACCCAGCCGCGCCAGGAGCAAATCCTCAGCAGTGCCGAGCCACATCACGGGCTGGAACTGAACAACAGCCTCTATCTCACCACCACTTCCCTGCGCAATCGCCTCAACATCAACTTCACCACCCGGCCCTGGTCTATCCTGCAATTGCGCACCGGCTACGATGGCGAAATCCGCTACTATCATCAACTCTTTCCCTCGTTACGGGACACCTTTCACCTTAACCCTTATCTCAATAACAACCTCAACCTTGACCTGAACCTCACCCCTCTGTCCCGGGTTACCATCAACCCCGGCGCCACCGTTGAACTCCAGCACTACCTGCCGCCCGATAGCACCGCCGCCAACTACCAGCTTTACCGCAGCCGGCTGGGGCTGAAACTGGCGACCGCCGGGCTTTCTCTTATCCAGTTCAACACCGGTTACAACCTGCTGCACACCGCCAATGACAGCCAGCAATACAGCGAATGGACCGCCACCGCCGGCTTTGATGGCTATGCCGACTGGGGCGGCCGTCTCACCATTGACAATAACTTCGCCCGCCGACTTTACCGCACCCGGACCAGAAGTTATCGGGAACTCCAGCCTGCGGTCACTGTCGGCTGGGACGGAACCAGCAACTTCGGCGTCACCGTTGAAGACCAGCTGCGCCTCACCTGGTACGATGAGACCACCGCCGTCTATCAGAACCTGCTGGAAAATCGGGTAACGATGGAACTGGAGTTCCGGCCGAATAACACCGTAACCCTGCGCACCGGACCCCACTGGGAGACCAGTCGCTCCCTGCCCGCCGCCACCAGCCAGGACTATCAGGAACCGGCGCTCAACCTGGGTGTTGAGCTGTTCCTGCCAGAAAAACTGTGGCTCACAATTGAAGATCGGCTGGGCAAAAGGTCATATCTTTCGCTCGACTCCGGGTTCGGGTCCAGTTACCGGTTTAACGAAATCAACCTCTTCCTCAACTGGCAGGTGCTTAATGGTATCACCCTTACCGGCACGGTCAACATCGCCCCGGAGTGGCACACCGAATCGATTGACAACCTCGCCGCCCTCACCTACTTCCTGGAGTTAAGATACACCTTCTAAAACTCCAGCGTTAAATCAATCCGCTACCGCGGTGTATCGCATTGTTGACAGACAAAACCTTTAACGCTACATTTTTGAGTAATGGCACGGCGCATCGCCATCTGCAACCAGAAAGGCGGAGTCGGCAAGACCACCACCGCGGTCAACCTTGCCGCTGCCCTGGCGTTGCGCGCCCCCCGGGTACTGCTCGTGGATATGGACCCGCAGGCGCACGCCACCCTGGGACTGGGCGTCGACCGCACCACCCTGAATGTGTCGGTTTACGAGGCGCTGATTGAGGCCCAGCGGGTGGACGAGGCGCTCATCCGCAACCCCTTTGCCGGCATTGACCTTCTGCCGGCAACCATCAACCTGGCGGGCGCCGAGGTGGAACTGGTGGATGCCCAGCAGCGGGAGTTCCGCCTCAGCCGGGCGTTGAGCCTGATCGAACCCAACTATTCCTTTATCATCATTGACTGCCCGCCCTCCTTATTGCTCTTAACCATCAACAGCCTGGTCGCCGCCCGCGGGGTCATCATCCCGGTTCAGGCAGAATACTACGCCCTGGAAGGGATGTCCCGTCTCCTGGAAACGATCAACCTGGTGCGCACCAGCCTGAATCCGCTGCTGGAGATTGACGGCGTGCTGATTACGATGTTTTCCGCCCGGCTGAACCTGTGTCAGCAGGTGGAAAGGGAGGTGCGCGACTACTTCAAGGAAACTGTGTTTGACACCGTCATCCCGCGCAGCGTCCGGCTTGCCGAGGCGCCCAGTTTTGGCAAGCCCATCTTCGCCTATGACGGTCACTCCGCCGGCGCCCAGGCGTACCTCGCCCTGACTGATGAACTGCTCGCCCGCTATAACCGTCCGGGGGCAAAGGAATGAGCGACTATTTCCCTGAGAAGCGCCGCGCCCTGGGCAAAGGTATCAGGTCAATCATCCCGGAAAAGACCCACGAACTCCTTGCCGGCGAATCCCGTCTCATACCGGTGGATGAGATTCGTCCCAACCCCTATCAGCCCCGTCAAACAAAAGCCGATGACAATGACCCGCGCTTTCAGGAACTGGTCGCCTCAGTTAAAGAAAAGGGTATCCTGCAGCCGGTGGTGGTCCGGCGCCGCCGTGATGGCTACGAACTGGTGATGGGTGAACGGCGCTGGCGTGCCGCCCGTGCCGCCGGTCTTACCGCCATTCCCGCAATTGTCCGCACCGCCGATGACCGCGAGATGCTGGAACTGGCGTTAATTGAAAATATCCAGCGCAACGACCTCAACCCGATTGAAGAGGCGCTCGCCTATAAAGACCTTGCCGAGCGGTTCGGACTCACCCACGAGGAAATCGCCCGCCGGGTGGGTAAAGACCGCTCCACCATCACCAACGCCCTGCGCCTCCTTACCCTGCCCTTTAAGGTCCGCGAGGCGCTCGCCCAGGGGCAAATCTCACCCGGACACGCCCGCGCCCTTTTGAGCCTCAACAGCCGCCGCACCCAGGTGGAGTTATGCGAACGGGTCATCCAGGAAGGGCTCTCGGTCCGCACCCTGGAAAAACTGTGCGGTGAACACAAGGCTGGCAGGACACCGGCCACGCCCCGGGAAAAAGACCCGCACCTTGCCCAGCTGGAGGAGAGGCTCCAGGAGGTGCTGGGCACCAGGGTGGCAATCACGCCACCTGCCGGTGAGAAGCGCCCGGGCAAAATTGTCATTGAGTTCTTTTCTCTTGAAGACCTTGACCGCATCTGCCGGCTGATCCGTCGGGCGGACTAAAACCCGATGTCCCGCAAACAGATTACCGTGTTCATCTCCGGCAACTACACCACCAACTCCATCCGCTTCTCTTTGCCCCTGCCCCTGGCACGGCTTATTTTTGCGGGCATCATCATCGCCACAATAGTTGTCCTGGTCGCCTTCGGTCTGGTCGTCTCCGGCGCCTACCGCTTCTCCCGCCTCGTCTATCTCAACCAGCGCAACCGCCAGCTCGAGGCGGAGTTCAAAAAGGTGACGCTCCTGAAGGAGCGGCTGGAGTTCCTGGAAAAGGAAAGAGAAAAACTCGCCCGGATGCTTGGGGTTGACCTCACCCCACCGCCGGTGGACTGGAACATCACCAGCGCCGAATCGCTTGTCCTGCCCGACTGGGTAAAAAGTCAACCCTGGGGCAGTCAACCGGTCCCAGTCCTTGTCCCGGTTACCCGCTACGCCATCTCCCGCACCGCCACACCTGACCATATGGCGGTTGACCTTGCCTGCCAGAAAAACAGCCCGGTCCTGGCGGTTGCCGACGGCATCGTTATTGACCGCGGGGTCCATTCCCAGTTCGGTCGCTACATCCTTATCCAGCACCCAGCGGGCTACGAAAGTTTTTATGGCCACCTTGCCACCTGGCTGGTGCAGAAAGGCGATACGGTGCGGGTCGGACAAAAGATTGGCACCGTCGGTATGACCGGTCAAGCAAGCGCACCCCACCTGCACCTGGAAATCAGAAAAGACGGCAAAACGATTGAACCGGCAATACTGCTCAATCTTTAGCCCACCCTCCCTGTCCGGTGAGAAACGCACCGGCAACCATCACCACCACCCCGCGCTAAAACGGGAATAAAACCAAAGCGGTGCACACCGGTAACACACCCCGGACCACGGACACAACTACCCGTAAGGGAAATAACTCATTCGCCCGCAACCCTGCCCATTAAACCAGCCCAAAGGCTAGCCCCGGGGCAGCCCCGGGGCTAGCCCCCGGAAAAGATGGCTATCGGGAATAACTTACGCAACAGCGAAAGATAACGAAAATCGCCTGGCCCAGTCTGGTGGCTTTTATGTATATGAAGATAAAAATTCACTGCACAATTAAAAGATGCCGAAACGGCACACCGGGCAACGCCTGCACCGAACGCTCGGCACAACCTTCCTCGGAAAACATTTGACAACATTTTTAATTAACTTATAATCTTCTACCTAAACAGGAGGCTTTTGTATGCGCAGTCTCGTTCGTATCGGTGCTTTGGTCTTGCTCCTGGCACCAGCGCTTCTCTGGGCCTGGCCCCAGCCTGGTGACCCGGCGCCCAATGTGTCCATTGTGGACACCGCCTGGGTATCTCATACCATCCCCGCGGAGTATCGGGGACATGTAGTTCAACTCTTCTTCTGGCAATCCACCTGACCATCCTGTCTCGCGGAGTTACCGCGATTACAAGTAATGTTTGATGAGTACGGTGAGCGGGGTTACATCCCGCTTGCTGTCAACCTCTGGCAGGATATGAACTCGGTGGTGAAGGTCTATGCCCGCTACTACTCCTACCCGTTTTTCCGGGATGCGGGTGCCGCCTGGAACGCCTACCGGATGAACGGGTACATCCCGCTCAACTATGTGATTGACACCGCCGGGGTTGTCGTCGGCTCAATGGAAGGCTTCAACGAATCGGTGATTCGGAGCTGGATTGAGCCCTACCTTACCGGCGTGAGTGAGCAACCGGCTTCACCGCAACCGGAATTGACCCGGGTCCTGCCCAATCCCGCGCACAATGCCCAGAAGGTGCTCTTCCAGTTACCTGCGGCTGGTCCGACCACAGTCCGGGTCTATGCCGCATCCGGTGAACTGGTGCGCACCCTGTTCCAGGGCACACTTGCCGCGGGCAATCACACCCTCACCTGGAACCTCAACGACGACCACGGCCGCCTGGTCCCCAACGGTCTCTACTTCTACGAACTCACCACACCGCACGCCACCACCCGGCTGAAGACCACGGTCCTGCGCTGAGGTCAGTTTCAAAGTCAAGCCAGGATTTTAAGGCGGGGGCAAATGCCCCCGCCTTGCGCATTACTTCCAGTTGCACCCTTGACAACGCCGGTGGCAACACTAAACTAAAATAAACGGCTGCTACCTTTATGAAACGACCGCTTTTCATCCTGCTCTCTTTCCTCTTATTGACATTCTGCCCTGCCCCGCGCAAAAAGGTTACGGTTCGTTTCTGGCATGCGATGGGGGGCGAGGCGCAGAAGACCTTAAAGGAGATGGTGACAATGTTTGAAAAGGAAAACCCGGACATCCACATTGAACTGGTCGGGATGGGCAACTACGACGCCCTTGCCCAGAAACTCCTCGGTGCGGTCGCGGTGAAAAACCCGCCCACCATCGCCCAGATGTACGAAAACTGGACCACCCAGTTACTCGCCGCCGGTGAACTGGAGTTTCTGGAAGGCTACATTACCGGTCCGGACAGCATCCCCGCAAACGAACTGGCGGACATCTACCCTGGACTTCTGGAAAACAACCGCTGGGACGGCAAACTCCTTACCCTGCCCTTCAACAAAAGTGTGCCGGTTTACTACTACAATGTTGCGCTTCTAAAATCAGCCGGCTACGACTCCTTTCCCAGAACCTGGCAGGAGTTCCGCGAGATGTGCCTACAACTGATGCGCCAGCACGGCCGTGGCGAAAACGAATTCTGGGCAACCGCCAACGGCACCGACATCTGGATATTCGGCTCAATGCTCTTTCAGCGTGGGGGCAGGTTTCTTGACCGGGAAGACGGCAACCCGGAGTTCAACTCGCCCGCGGGTGTGGAAGTGCTTAAGTTTCAGGTTGACCTGATCCGAAAGGACCGGGTCCAGACCACCACCAGCGGCCGCAACCCGATGGACGACTTCCTGGTTGGCAAAATCGCCACCCTGACCGGCAGTTCCACCTGGCGGGCACCGGTCGTTGACCGGGAAAACTTTTTGGTCGGTATGGCGCCCATCCCCATCTGGGACACCATCCCGGCAGCCATCATCTACGGCACCAACATCGGTATGTTCAAAAGGGCAACACCCGAGGAAAAGCGTGCCGCCTGGCGATTCATAAAATGGTTTATTGCACCAGAGCAACAGGTGGAATGGTCGCTCGGCACCTGGTATGTGCCGATTCACCGCCGCTGTCTTGACGACCCCCGGGTTCAGGAAAGGCTACAGAAAACCCCGGGCTTGCGCGCCGCCTACCAGCAGATGGAATATGCGGTGTTCGAGCCCAGGGGATTAAAGTGGCTGGCAGGCAGAAAGGCGCTGGTTGAGGAACTGGAATCCGCCACCCTGGGATTTAAAACCCCGCAGCAGGCGCTGGATGACGCCGCCCGGCGCTACCAGAATCAGTAATAAACCTTTTCTAAAATTAGCCCCTTCGCCGGTGCAACCGCAAATGGCTTGGCCTTTTTTCCCGCCAGGGCATTTTTAATATCATCCCGGGTCAGCCGGTAACTCGCATAGGCAACCATCGCGCCGACAATCCGGCGCACCATCTTATAAAGAAACCGGTCTCCCCGCACCGTTATTATCAGCTCATCAGCCCGCGCCCGTACCCCGACCGCAAATATTTTACAAACCCCGTCCGGCTCTGTGGTGTAACAGAAAGGGTTAAAGTCCCGTTCCCCAACAAAAAACCCGCCCGCCACCCGCAACCGCTCCACATTTAGGGGATAGATAAACTCCCAGGCGTGCCTTGCCCGCAAGGGCGAGCGGTTGCGCACAATATAATATGAATACCTTTTCCCCCGGGCAGAGTAGCGGGCATGAAACTCCGGCGCTACCTCATCAGCCGATTTCACAAATATATCGTCCGGCAGATAAAAGTTAATTGCCGCCCGCAGCCTCTCGGGGGTAAGCCGCGACTCGGTCCAGAAGTTTGCCACATAGGCACGCGCCGACACACCGGCATCGGTCCGGCTACAACCATAAACATCAACCGCCTCTCCCAGCACCTGCTGCAGCGCCCGCGCCAGCACGCCCTGCACCGTCGGCTGATCGGGCTGAACCTGCCAGCCCGCATAACCCGTGCCATCAAACTCAATTGTCAACCGGATATTGCGCCTGCCCGCCCGCGCTCTCATCTTCCTTAAACAAGGGCAAAAACCAGCCCGAACCCCAACGCCGGTCCAACCAAAAGCAGGTCCTCAACCCGCAGCAGTGGCGCCCGCACCGCCACCGCCGGCGCATCCTTCTGCGCCTCGGCGCTGCGGTATCTTGCCTCCTCCTCTTCCGCCAGCGCCAGCCGCTCGGCAATCAAATCGGGCAACCGTCTTAAATCTGCCGGCCGGATATCACTAAAATAGGGCACTAACCGGAAAACGCTCGCCACCACACCGGAAAACCGCCTACCCAGCACCCGGCTCAAACCCTGGACCAGTTCATCCCGCGGGCAGGTGTTGACGCATATAAACGCCACCGCACCTGCCCAGAACAACCGGTAGGCGATCAGCGCCCCGTCCCGCGCACCCGTCAAACTGAAAAACCCGAGCACCTTTGGTGCCGGACCGAAAACCGCATTCCCGAAAATCAGCACCGGCGCCAGGAAAACAAACACCCGTAAACCCCGGAGTGTGCGCCCCGGGGCCCCTGATGATAGCAGTAGGGAAAAAAGATAAAAAAGAAATATCGTTGCCAGCCCGACTTCAAACCCGCGGTTAATTGTCCACACCCCGGGCAGACTTAACAGAAGGGCGCCGCTGCGCCCCGCCAAGGTAAATCGGCACGGGGCAAACAACCCGCCGCATTGACAACCAACCTCGGTGCCCCTGGCGCCGTGGCTGGTTGCTAATCTCTCTTTTTCTGGACACACTTCATGCAAAAACGGGTGTAAGGCACCACCTCCAGCCGTGCCAGGGGGATTGGCTCACCGCAACTTTCGCAGATGCCATAGGTGCCGCTGGCAAGCCGATTGAGCGCCTCATCAATCTCCCTTAGCGTCTGTGACTCAATTGAACGCAACTGGGAGGCGAACTCGCGCTGAAAGTTCTCGGTCCCCTGGTCCGCGATGTGGGTCCGGTGACTGGAAAGGTCACCGGTTGCGTTCGGTGTGTCCATCACCTGCCGGGTGAAATTCCCCTGCCGGAGGATTTTCTCCTTCTCCTTCAAAAGCGCCTGTTCCAGCCGGAGCAGGTCCTTCTGCGTCAGCCCGCACCTGGTGCCGCTCTTTTTCTTTTTAGCGCTCACTCCTTTACCCTCCTTAATGCCAGCCTTACCGGCTCGCGATTAATATTAACCTCACTCTCAATGTCCGCCCCGGCGAGTGGTGTAAAAGAAATCTCCTTTGCCAGGGTTTCCTGACGGATATAATCGGCAAACATCTTTACCGCATCAACCACCTTCGCTGAACCGGTGCAGGAAAGGACGATGCGGTCCGCCACCTCATAGCCCGCTGACTTGCGCAGCACCTGAATCCGCCGCACCAGTTCCCGGACCAGCCCCTCCGCCTCCAGTTCCGGCGTAATATTAGTATCCAGCCCGACCGTCCAACCCTCACCCTCCTCCACAACACAGCCCGCAGGCATCCCATCCCGGCTGAACACCACCTCCCGGACATTCAACTCATCTTTGATCACATCCAGATAGGGCTCGAAAATCTTCTCCTCCAGTGGTGGCTTCACCTGAACAAACATCCTTGCCAGCGGTTGCCGGACCTTAATCTTTGCCTTCTCCCGCGCCGCATGCCCGGACGAGACCACCTCGCGCACCGCCTTCATCTCCTTTTCCAGTTGCGCATCAATAAACTCTGCCTCTGCTTCAGGGTAGGAACAGAGATGAACGCTATCCGGTGCCTCCGGGTCACAGCTGCGCACCAGATCCTGATACATCTCCTCGGTGATGAAGGGCATAAACGGCGCCAAAAGTTGCACCAGCCGCACCAAGACGGTCCAGAGCGTCCAGTAGGCGGCTGCCTTGTCCTGGTCATCTCCTGATTTCCAGAACCGGCGCCGGCTCCGCCGCACATACCAGGTGGAAAGGTCGTCAACAAATGTCTCCACCGCCAGGGCAGCGGTCGCGGCATCGTAGTCGTCAAGCCTTTCCCGTGCCAGCTTCACCAGGGAGTTCAACCGCGATAAAATCCAGCGGTCCAGCCGGTTCAAATCCCCCTTCTTCACCTGCAACTTGAGCGGATTAACCCCATCGATATTGGCATAGGTAACAAAGAAACTGTATACATTCCAGAGGGTCAGCAGTTTGCGCTTAACCTCCTCGCCAATCTTAAACCCGAAAAGCAGGTTCTGGGTTGGGTTGTGCCGGGCAAAGACCCAGCGCATCGTATCCACCCCCATCTTCTGCACCGCCTCTTCCACCTCAATCGCATTGCCCCAGGACTTGTGCATCTCCCGGCCGTCCTCCGCCTTCATTGTCGCATAACCCAGCACCGTGCGGAACGGCGCACACTTCTCCAAGACGGTGCTCATCGCCAGAATCGCATAAAACCAGTTACGAAACTGCCCCGGAAACGACTCGGTGATAAAATCAAACGGAAACCACTCCCGCCAGTAATCCCGGTTGGTCAGATAATGTGTGGTCGAGAAAGGCACAATCCCGGCATCAAGCCAGGGATTGCCCACATCCTTAATCCGCGACACCGCACTACCGCATTGCGGGCAGGCAATCTTCACCTCATCCACCCAGGGACGATGCGGCGTATGCCCTTCAAACTTCTCCCAGCCCGCCACCGCCCTGGCCCGCAACTCCTCCTTTGAACCAATCACATCAAACCAGCCACACCCGCACTTAAAAATCGGCAGCGCCAGGCCCCAGTAGCGCTTCTTCGAGATACACCAGTCACCCATATTCCGCAACCAGTCCAGTTCCCGCTCCAGCCCAAACTCCGGTATCCAGCGCACCTGCCGGGCTGACGCCATTATCTCCTCACGCAACGGGTCCATCGCAATAAACCACTCATCCACCAGCCGGAACACCAGCTCCTCCCCGCAGCGCCAGCAAACCGGATAGCGATGGGTATAGTCCTCCACCCGGTAAAGCAGCACCTTCTCCTTGAGGTTGTCGAAAATCGCCGCACTCACCTCCAGCGCATACCTTCCATTCAACCAGCCAAACTCCGGCTTGAATGTCCCATCCTCATTCAGCGGCGCAATCACCACCAGCCCCTCCTCCTTGCCCAAAAGGAAGTCCTCCTTACCGCAACCCGGCGCAATGTGCACAATCCCGGTTCCCTCGGTTGCGCTCACATCCTTCCACAAAACCACCCGGTGCTCAACACCCGCCTGCGGCGGCAATTCATCAAACGGCCCCCGATACCTTAGCCCCGCCAGTTTACTTCCCGGAAACTCCTCCAGCACCACCACGCCCTCGCCCAGCACCCGCAACAACTCCTTCGCCAGAATGTACACCTCGCCATCCTTCCTTGCCCGGGCATAAACCAGGTCCGGATGCACCGCGGCTGCGGTATTGGAAGTCAAGGTCCAGGGTGTGGTTGTCCAGACAAGAAGGTATTCCCTTTCCCTGCCGATAACCGGAAAGCGCAGAAAAACCGACGGATGCGTCAGCTCCCGATAACCCTCGGTGGCAATCTCCATATCCGAAATCGCGGTACCACACCGCGCACACCAGGGCATCACATCGGTCCCCTCATAAATCAGCCCCCGGCGGTGACACTCCTTCAAGAAAAACCAGATGGAGTAGTTGTTCTCCTCAGACATCGTGTAATAGGAGTTTTCCCAGTCCATCCACTGCCCGATAATGATTGACTGCCGGGTTTGAATCCGGGAAAACCGCAACACCCTCTCCTTACACTTCTCGACAAAACGGGCAATTCCGAACTCCTCAATATCCCTTTTGGACTTAAAACCCAGTTCCTTCTCCACCTCCACCTCAACCCAGAGCCCCTGACAGTCAAACCCATTTTGAAACCGCTGGTCAAATCCGAGCATCGCCTTGTAGCGCTGGAAAAGGTCTTTATAGGTCCTGCCCCAGGCATGGTGCACCCCCATCGGACCGTTGGCGGTAATCGGACCATCGAGAAACCGGAACTTCTCCCTGCCCCGATTCTTCTCCATCAACCGGTAGAAATGCCTGCCCTCCTCCCAGAAACGCAGAATCCGCGGCTCAATCTCCTGATGATTCGGCTCCGTCGGCACCGGTTTAAAAACGCCCATCCCTACCTCGCGCGACCGGAATTGCGAATATCACCACCAAACATCGGCCAGGAAGACTGCGCCGGTCCGCCCCGACCGACGATACACCAGGCACGGGTGCCGTTACCCACATACACATAACCCACATCGTCAATCTTCGGTGCCGAGATAAAATCGCCCGGCAGCCCGACGCCCAGCCCGACCGCCCAGCGCCGGGTGCCATCCCGGTTAACCGCATAAAGCGAATCCACCTGCCCCTGATCAAACAGCCCGATCACCAGAAAATAAATCACACCTTCCGCCGAAACCGCCGGCACCGAGGCATCACCACTCAACGGCGGAACAAACTGCCACTCAATATTACCCTGCTCGGGATTAACCGCAATCAGGGTCCCGTTGCTTGTCAGATAAACCGTCCCATCCTCATCAATTACCCCGGCCGAAACCTCATTCCCGACCTGCACACTCCAGCGCTGCGCACCATCCGACAGATTCACGCACGCCAGCCAGCCATCATCATCAACCACATATAACACACCCCGGGCAACATCAATCGCAGGTGAACCGACAATCGCCTGCCGCATCCCGTAAGCCCATTTCACCGAACCGTCTGCCGGGTCAAGCGCATAGAGGCTATCATCCTGAGAGACAAAAACGGTGCCATCCGTGCCCACCACCGGACATCGCTCGCCGCCACCCCTATAAAAACTCCACTTGCGCGCGCCATTCTGCAGATCCAGGGCAAAAAAGGTATCATTTTCGGTCTGGATATAAATTGTCCCGTCCAGCCCCAGGGCGGGCAGGGCAAAGATTCCGGAACTGAATGTCGCCGACCACTTGGTCGTCCCGGATGGCGTCAGGGCAAAAAGCGTGCCGGTCTCGGTCCCGATATAAACTGTGCCATCGTCCGCAATCGTGGCACCAAACCCGAAATCATCCTCCTCGGGCGAGAAAAACTCCCAGCGCCGCGCACCCTGCTGATTCCGACACAACAGCGCCGGCACATCTGCCGCCGGGATATAAATCTGCCCCTCCGGACCGATACTGAAGATGGCAGCGGAAAAGTCCGCCGAATCCTCCGGACTCTCCGGGTCCGGCAAACCAAACCGCCAGCGCACCTCGCCCTCACCCGGACTCACCTCAATCACCAGCGGCTCGGACCAGCCCGAAACCCTGCCCCGGGTATTCTTCGCCCGGGCACGCACCTCCATTGTCCCGCTCGTCGTATAGGTATGGGTATCAGCGAACGCCACCCCACCATCAACCCAGCCCGACCACTCCGACCGTGTCCCGTCGCCCCAGTCAAACTGATAGGCAACCTGCCCGCCCGCCGGGTCGGTGGTCTGCGTGGTGCAGGCAAGCACAACATTTTTATACCCGATTGCGGGTCCGGCTGGCTTCTCCGGTGTCAAAGGCGGTTTCGGACACCCGGAAAACAACCCGACAAACAAAATAGCAACAAACCCTGTTACAAACCAGCGTCGCGGATTATCTGCCATACTTCCTCCTTTAATTGGCGCCTACTGGCACTCCTAAGCATCAGCACTAAGTATATAGATTACCCGAAAAAAATAGACCTGTCAAGGGTAACCGCAGCACCGGCACCTTTTGCCCGCCTGTCCCTGCGCCGGCGAAATGCCCGCCGGACCGGGTATCCATCCACCGCCACTGGAAACAAACACCCGCATCAAACACCGAACTAACCCGCATACAACCAGCCGATTAACCGCACAGGTTACTGACTACCCATTTAACAGATTAACCCGCACTAACGCCCGCAAAACAGCAAACCCAACCGCAACGCCTACTTATCCCATGACAAGCCCCCCAGCAGCCCCGGGGCTAGCCCCCTGACCAAACTTGAACTTTACTTAACAATCGCAATATCAGGCGATTACAGAAAATCACCCTTAACATAACTTGTTGCCTTTTATGTAACATAACAAATCCCCCTCTCTGAGAGTCTGCGAGGGGTGTCGGCTTTTGAGGACAGGGTTTTCATTTCCCTCCTCTACCCTGATTTCACTATTACTACCGGTGCAGGTATGTCCGCATAAAAAAGGCGGGCACGGTTAAGTGCCCGCCGGTGTTCTATGCTTCTTCTCTATTTCTTGCCGGTGTTGTACTCGTCCTTCTGCCACTTGGGCCAGGGCGCGACCATCAATGTGCCCTCAGCATATCCCAGGACGCAGTAGACATAGTCAATACCAACCACGATGATGTCGCCGGTTGGGCCAATCGCCAGGCTGGCATATTCCGCCTCGACCAGCTTGTGCGGACGACCGGTCCGGCTCCTGCCAGTTGCCTGGGCATAGCAATCCGCCATCCAGTTCAGGCTGCCGTCTGACTGGTTGACCGCATAGAGTTTGTCCTCATCATCAAAGAAGTAGATGTAGCCATTAGCGGCCAGAAGCGGGGTACCGATAAGTTCGTTGGTGGTGTGCTGAACATTCCACACCTCGTTGCCACTCGCGGCATTCAGGGTAATCATCTTGCCGCTGGCGCCGGCGATAAACAGATTGCTTGGCCCCAGCACCATACCCGCGATACCCGCCGGGTCAACGAGTTTGGGCCAGCCCGCCTTGATTTGGCCGTTCTCCTGGACCGCATAGACATAGCCGGAGTCGTCCGCGACATAGATGACGCCATCATCACCAATAATCGGCGAACCCAGTGCCGAGCCTAACCGCAGGGTGCACACCCATGCCGGGCTCTGGATGTCCGGCTCCATCTTGTAAAGCAGTCCATTATCCAGCGCCAGCAGCACATAGCCCGAGCGGTCAATTACCGGTGCGCCTTCAACGCCGCTTGGCAGTTTGTAGGCGCCCAGGCGGTTGCAGGCGCTGCCCGCGTCCTCAAGGTAATAGAGCGTATCATTGGCATCAGAGACGATGTATATCTTGTTGCCGTTGATTGCCGGTGTGCCCCAGCCATGCTCGGTGGTATCCGGCTGCCAGTACCACGCCGTGTTGAGGTCGGAGGCGTTAAAGGCGTAGAGATAGCCGTCGTCGCTACCGACAATGATGTGCATCAGGTTGGCACAGTAGGCTGGATTTCCCTGGAAGAGATAGTCCTCCGGGTACGGCTTTCTGCTGTTTGCATGTGAGCCCCTTCTGCCATTGCTGTATTTTATGGCATAGAAATAGCCGTCATCGCAATAGGTATAGACCAGGGTATCGGTGCCCAGGTTGACCACAACCGCGGAGGCGAGCCCGGGTGCAGAGTCTTCGGTGACTGTGCCCTGGAAACTCCAGCGTACCCGGCCCGCCGGGACAACCGTTATCTGTAAAGAGTCCATTGGACTCTCCGACCGCTTCTTGTCCCGTGCCTTGTAGCGGACCTTATAGGTGCCTTCACTATTATATTTGTGGGTTGTTGTTAGTGTTTCGCCCGGTGCAATCCAGGTTTCCACCCAGCCCTTGGAGCCATCGCCAAAGTCAAAGTAGAACTGGATGGAGTCACCTTCCGGGTCATCACCACCAGCCATAAACTCCTGGTCAACATCTTTGGGCACCATTGCCGGCACCCGGACCCACAGGTTGGTCGGCGGGTTGTTCGGAAGGACGCGGATACTCCTGGCAGCGGAAAATTCGGAAACCTTGGTCGGGTCCTCCTCCAGGAATGCCGCGACCCGGAAGTTGAAGGTGCCGACCTCGGTCCACTTCGGATAAATCTCCACTGTATCACCGCTGGGTGTCACCTCAGATGTGTCCATCCTGCCATCCGGTTGCCCCAGGTCAACGATAAACCGCACCTCTTTATTGCCGGAAACCGAGGTGAACACCTTGATCGGCGTCGCGGCGTTAACCCAGGTGGATTCCGGTGCCGAGGCGATAACCGGGGTGGATGGGCCCTTGGACTTGGGACAGCCGGTTGTCAAAAACAGGACGACCAGTCCCAGGAATAAAAACAGACCCAAAGACTTCTTCATAGCTATTCCTCCTATTTTTCATTTGTCTGTCCAGCCTATTATCTTGTTACCACCGGTCCGTGGAAATAACCGATTTCCGGATACCGGCAGACACCACCCTTACCATCGTCAAAATAGTAATAGTAATTGTGATAAACCCCTTCGTAGAGCCGGGTGCGGAAACGGTAGACTCCGGTGTGCGGTTTTCCCTGGGCCAGTTTCATCGTATAGGGTTTGCCGTTGATGTAAACTTCAGCCCGTGCTGGCGGGTCGTTGTCCGGGTCTCGGTATTCCACATAGTAGGTGAACACCTCGCCGGGTCCACCCGCAGCGGGCCAGACCTTTTCACCATAGAGCCGGGGTGATGAGTTGACACCCTCTACTACCTTCGGTCCGTAGATGACACCGTACTTCGGATGGATGACACAGGAACCACACTCGTCCGCCGCGGCGAAATAGTACACATGGTTGCCAGGAGTAAGTTTGGTTTTGTAATAATAAATGCCATCGTTGGGTGAACCCTGCAACAGTTCCATATCATAAGGGATGCCATCAATCACCACCCGCACCATCTTGGGCTTTACACCGTCCTTGTCCTGGTAGCGCACGGTAAAAGTATAAACACCTTCTCCGGTAATCAGGTCTTCGTGGACTCCACCCTCGGTGAGCATCGGGACATTGTTGTAAACCCCTTTCCCCTTGCCCACATAAGGACCGGGCTTTGCGCCATAGCGAGGGAAGCGCTCGGACATCCCGCGAATGTCCTCAGTATAAAAGTAGTAGTTGTGTTCACCCGGGGGCAGGGTTAGCCGCGCCTGATAGATACCGGCGGCTGCTTTCCCTTTGACCAGGCGCATTGGATAGGCGATACCGTCAATATACACCTCAACCTTTGCTGGCGGGTCGTTGTCCGGGTCGGAATAACGGACCTGGGCGATATACACATTTCTGGCACCGCCCTGCATCGGCGTGATTCTGGCACCGCAGAGGCAGGGTTTGTGATTAACCTCAGCGGCGAAAGCCGGCAGGACAAGCGCCAGAAAGAGAACCGCTGCTGCCGCAAAAGCCATATGCTCTTTGCGCATTCTTCCTCCTTTTAAAATAGCAGCTTGTCAAAATCGCTAAAATTATAAACCGCAGAATATCCCTGTCAAGTAAAGAATGCAACTGCCGTGCCGGGATTGCCAACGCATAACCATCAGGTTTGACAACCGGTTAAGGGGCGACTATCATCTTCTGTGCGGGTTTTTGTCGGCACCTCGGGCTGGTTTTACGACTGGAACCCGGAAAGAAGCCTGGACTGGTTCGTTGCCCGCGCCGGGCTCAATGCGATTGAACTTAACGCCTCGTTTTACCGGTTTCCTTTCCCCGCTCAGATAAAGTCCTGGGCAAAAAAGGGTGCCGGGCTGCGCTGGGCGGTCAAGGTGTCCCGGTTGATTACCCACACCCATTGCTTTAACCCGCCGGCGCCAGAACTCTGGAAAAGGTTTTCCGAACTTTTCGCACCGCTGGATGGGATAATTGAGTTTTACCTGTTTCAACTGCCACCCCGGCTCACCCCGGCAACAAGGGATACAATCGCGCAATTTGCGGAAAAGACCAACCTCGGGCAACGCTTTGCCCTGGAATGCCGGCACGCTGGATGGTTCGAGCCCGCACTTCAGGGGTGGGCGGACCGGGTCGGCATCACCCTGGTGTCGGTTGATGCCCCAAAACTGCCCCGGCTTTTGTTTAACAATCGCGGTGTCATCTACCTGCGCCTGCACGGCCGGGAAAACTGGTATCAGCACAACTACACCCTGAAGGAGTTAAAGGAGATTGTGGCGGAGATGAAAAAGGCGAAACCGGAAAGGGTGTTTGCCTTCTTTAATAATGACCAGGATATGCTGAAAAACGCCCGGCAGTTATTAAGACTCCTGTCCGGCACCGGGAAGGCATAAGCACGATGCAGGAGCTGGTGGTTCTGGATGGTAATATCGGGACCGGTGGCGGCCAGATTCTGCGCACCAGCCTTGCCCTGTCCGCAATATTGGGTGTGCCATTTAAGATAAATAACATCCGGCGCCGGCGCCCCAGACCGGGGTTGATGCCCCAGCACCTGGCGGGTGTGCGCGCGGTTGCCCGGCTCACCGGCGCCCGGGTGGATGGCGACCGGCTCGGCGCAACCGAACTTATGTTTATTCCCGAAGGGATAAAAGCGGACAATCTGGTAATTGATGTCGCCGCGGAAAAGGGAAGCGCGGGTGCGGTCACTTTGGTTGTCCAGACGATTCTGCCGGTGATGCTCTTTGCCCCGCAGCCGGTTGAGGCAACAATCCGGGGTGGCACCCATGTGCCATTCAGTCCGGTGTTTCAATTTCTCCAGGCGGTGCTTTTGCCCTTTATCCGGCGAATTGGCTACCGGGCAGAAGCGGAGATAAAAAAAGCGGGGTTTTATCCGGCGGGCGGGGGCGAGATAACGGTTCGCACCCTGCCGGTGCGGCAGGAGGCGCTCAATCCGGTCAACATCACCGGTGCCGGCAAACTCCTGCGGTTGCGCGCTCGTGCCGCGGTGAGCCGGTTGCCCCTATCCATTGCCGAGCGCCAGGTCAAACGGTTAAAACAGCTCCTCACCGAAAAGGGCTACCGGATGGAGGGCGAGGCGATTGAGAACGATGCACCATCTCCGGGCACCTATCTATTTCTTCGGGCCGAATACGAAAATGCGCCTGCCGGCTTCTCCGGTCTGGGAAAAAGGGGCAAACCCGCAGATACGATTGCCGTTGAGGTTTTTGAGCAATTCCACCGCCACCACCAAACCGGCGCGGCTATTGAGCCCCATCTCAGCGACCAGATTCTTGTCTTTCTTGCCCTCACCGGAAAGGACTTCTCCTTCACCACCAGCGACCGCACCGAGCACCTCCAAACCAACATCCAGACCATCACCAGATTTATCCCGGAACTTGAGATTAAAACTGCCACCTCTCCGAATAACATAACGCTTGTAGAAGGAAGATACCGCCAGATTTGACCCATCGCCCTATCTATTTAGAGCCGGATTAAAGGGATTTTTTAACCGGGAGTTTTGGGGTGATAGGGTTAAGTTGCTTAATTTTAATGTGTTGGGGTTATGGGACACTGAAAAAGGGGCTGGTGGGTGGGTTGTTCCGGGGCTAGCCCCAGGGCTTACCCCAAATCCAGCGGTCCGGTGTAGCACCCCGGTTATCCCGGTAAAAATCAGCGCTCCTGGCAGGTGGATTATCGGCTGGCAAGCAACGGCGTCAATCGTAGTAGTTATTCGCTTGATAACCATTGGTTTTGCCAAGACTTCAGCCCGGGGTTTTGCCCGGTCCGGAACCGCTGGAAAAAGGTAACCCGCTGACACCCCGCATGGGGGTTATCTAAGGGACATCCGCGCGGCCGTAATATCTTTCGGAGGCAACCGGAGATAACTCTTGACAACTTCATTATTTTTATTATACTTTATCAACTCTGGCTCGGGTTACATCTGATAAGATTGAAAAGTTGTGTTAATTTTTATCAGGATGAAAAGGAGGAAGAAATGGGAGTGCTGGATGTGTTGCCCCCGCCGGGCAGGTTTTGTCAGAAGACGTGGTTGTCGGGTCCAAAATCTTCCGTAATTTTATTCGTCCTTGCCGCAATTTTTGTTTTGACCGCCTCAGCCCAGGTTGACACCGGCTGGGTCCGGCGCTACGCGACCCAGGGGACCGATATTATCAACGCCCTCTGCCTGGACCGTGATGGCAATATTTATTGTGCGGGCTATACCACCCCTTCCGGAAATACCAATATGCTCGTGCTTAAATATCGGCCGGATGGCACGCTGGTCTGGGCAAGGGAGTATGACGGACCAGCAGCCGGGACCGACATCGCCACCAGCATTGTCGTTAATAACAGCGGCAATGTGTTCATTACCGGTTACGCTACAACCACAACCGGTCCTGACTACTGCACCATTAGATATGATTCACTTGGTAATCAGGAGTGGGTCAGGTTTTACGATGGCCCGGTGAGCGGTTCGGAGTATGCCACCGCGATTACGCTGGATAATCAGGACAATGTTATTGTAACCGGTTACAGTCCTGGTTCGGGCACCGCCGATGACTACTGCACCATCAAATACAGTCCGGATGGCACCCAGCGCTGGGTTGCCCGTTATAACAACCCCGCAGCCAATAGTAACGACCGGGCAGTGGGTGTGGCAACCGACCCGCAGGGCAATGTTTATGTGACCGGACAGAGTATTGCCAGCAACCGGGACTACCTGACTGTGAAGTATAATGCGAATGGAAGCCAGCAGTGGGCCGCACGGTATAATGGCGATGGTAACGGTGTTGACTATGCCGCTGCAATTGTCGTTGACGAGAGTGGCAACTGTTATATCACCGGCTCGAGTATAGGGAGCGGCACCGCGGATATGGATTATGTGACAATAAAGTATTCTACCTCCGGCACCCGGGAGTGGGTGGCAAGGTACAACGGAAGCGGTAATGATTATGACTACGGTTACGGCATTGCCCTGGACCAGTCACGGAATGTCCTTGTTATCGGTAACAGTATCGGGCTGGGCACAGCGCTGTACGACTATGTGACATTAAAATATGACAATGATGGGAATCTGCGCTGGGAGCGACGCTTTGACGGCGGCAGTTACGACTACGGACGGGGCATCGCAGTTGATAGCGCGGGTAACTGTTATGTCACCGGCAATTCCTATCGAACCAATAACTTTGATTTTCTCGTCGTGTCGTATGACCCGGCGGGTAACACCCGCTGGTTCACCTATTACAATGATGGGGGCGATGGCGCCGATTACCCCACGAGCGTTCGGGTTGACCGAACCGGCAATGTGTATTACGCCGGTTATAGCTCCGGCGGGAGTGGGACCGGCATTGATGCGCTGCTGGTTAAGTACATTCAGCCGGATGTTGCCAGCCGCCGCATCCTCAGCCCGGATGTTCGGATTGATACCGCCAGCAAGGTCACGCCCGGTGCGGTAGTGGCAAACCTCGGTAGCAGTCCGGCTAACATTAAATCCTACTTTATTATCCGGCGCAGCACCGGTTCGTATGAGTTTTATGATAGCGTGCTGGTAAGTGGTGTGCAGCCCGGTGACTCGGTTACCATTACCTTCTCCAGCTGGCCCAAGCCTTATTTTATCGGTCCGCATATCGCGGTCTGCTCGACCGTGGTTGCCCGTGACCGGGACCTGAGTAACAATGTCATCAGAAGAGAGTTCCAGGTTGTTGCCGGACCGTTTGGCTGGCTCGAGATTGCCTCGGTGCCCCTGACACCGTCGGGCCGGGCGGTGAAGGATGGTGGCTGTCTGGCGTACAGTTATCCCCACAATCGTATTTACTGTGTGAAGGGCAATCGCACCGGCGACTTTTACTATTATCAGCCAGGCAGTTACAACTGGGTGACCCTGCCGTTAATTCCGAACGGACCGTCAGGAAAAACACCGGGGAAGGGCGCCTGCCTTGCCGCTGATAACAACGGCTTCCTTTATCTGGTCCGGGGTGAGAAGACACTGGAGTTCTGGCGGTTTAACCCGGACTCAACCACCTGGACTCAGATGGAGGATATTCCACCCGGTCCTTACGGCAGACCGGTTAAAGGCGGGTCGGACATCGCATTTGTTCCCCAGGACAACTCGCTTTATCTTTTGAAGGGCTATCGGAATGAGTTTTATCGCTACTCAATTGCTGATGGGCACTGGTATAGTCTACCCGAGGCACCGCTGCCGGATAAGCCCAAATGGGACAAGGGTTCTTTTCTGGTTTATGACCGGGACCACAGCCTTTACGCCGGGAAGGCGAAACTGAACGAGCTGTGGCGTTTTGACATCTACACCAACGAATGGGATACCATCCACCGGCTGACACCCCTGCCCTTTTATGGCCGGAACGGTCGGAGAGCAAAACTGAAGGATGGCGGTTGTGCGGTCTATTATGAGGGTAACATCTATGTCCTTAAAGGCTCAAACACCTGTGAGTTCTGGTGCTACTATATTGATGGTGACTCCTGGCAGGAGCTGGAGCCGATGCCCGAATACGGTTCAACCGGCAAGCGCAAGCGGATAAAGGCGGGCGCGGATATGGTGTTTGGCGGTGATGCGCTCTATGCGCTCAAGGGCAACAAGACGGTTGAGTTCTGGCGCTATGCCTTTCCGCCGAGCGGGCAGATTTGCGCCGGAGGGCCGCAGGAGAGCAGAAAAGCGGTCCTGAAGCGCGGGGGTGGGGTTTCCGCTCTCGTTTTGAGTCCACAGGCTGCCGGGTCCAGGAGGATGGTGCGGTGGATTCAGGCTCAGGACGGGACCGAGGTGGCTATCAGGGTGTTTGATAGCGCGGGCCGACTCCGGCAGAGAGAAAAACAGCTGGTGCGAAATGGTGCCATTACGGTGGAGTTTAACGGATTAGCACCGGGCGTTTACCTTTTGTTAATCGAAGGGGATAACTTTAAAGGCACCTGCCGGGTGGTGTTGAGCCAGTAAGATAAACCGAAGCCAGTTAACCCGAAAAAACCCACTTATTCTGATAGGCGGGATTTGACTTTTACCCTTAAAAGGGTTATCCTTTCTTGGTAGAGGAGGGAACGGGGATAAGGTTTTTAGCAGGTGAATTAAGGCTAATTTGGTAAAAAACTATTAGTCAGGAGGAAAGATGTTACCAAAGTTTGCCAATGAACCGTATCTTAATTTCTCGGTGCCGGAGAATGCCGAAAAGATGCGGGCGGCAATCAAGGCGCTTGAGGAAAAAGCGGATAAGGAGTATGACCTGATTATCGGCGGTAAAAGGGTAAAGACCAAGGAAAAGTTTCAATCCTTTAACCCGTCAAATAAGCAGCCGGTTGGCACCTTCCATAAGGCAACAATCAAGGAGGCGGAGGCGGCGCTGAAAGCCGCCTGGAATGCGTTTGAGGAGTGGCGGTTTGTGCCGGCAATTGAGCGCGCCTCCATATTTTTGCGCGCGGCACGGATAATGCGCCAGCGCCGGTTTGAGTTTGATGCTGCGATGGTTCTGGAGGTGGGCAAAAACTGGCTGGAGGCGGATGCGGATTTTGCTGAGGCGGTGGACTTTCTTGAATTCTACAGCCGGGAGGCGATTCGCTACGAACAGCCCTGTGGTGTGACACCCTATCCGGGTGAGATTCAGGAGGTGCGCTATATCCCGCTGGGCGTCGGGCTGGTGATTCCGCCCTGGAACTTCCCCTGCGCAATTATGGCGGGGATGACCACCGCGGCGGCGGTGAGCGGCAATACCGTGATATTAAAGCCGGCGACCGATTCGCCACTGATTGCGGCGCTGTTTATGGAGTGTCTGGAAGAGGCAGGACTGCCGGCGGGTGTGGTCAATTTCCTCACCGGTCCGGGTGGCAGTGTTGGTAATTATCTGGTGGAGCACCCGCGCACCCGGTTTATCTCTTTTACCGGCTCGCGCGATGTCGGGCTAAAGATTGTTGAAGCCGCGGGCAAGACCGCGCCGGGTCAAATCTGGATTAAACGGGTGGTGGCGGAGATGGGCGGCAAGGATTGTATCGTCGTTGATTCCGAGGCGGACCTGGCCAGTGCGGTTGAGGGCGTGGTTGTCTCTGCCTTTGGCTTTCAGGGGCAGAAGTGCTCTGCCTGCTCCCGGCTGGTGCTGGACGCCAAGATTCACGACGAGTTCCTCGATATGCTTATCCCCCGCATCAAACAAATCAAGATGGGCCCGGTAACCGAGCAGGAAAACTGGTTAGGACCGGTAATCAATCAGGGTGCGTTCAACAAGATTATGGACTACATCCAGGTTGGTAAAAAGGAGGGGAAACTGGTGTGCGGGGGCAAGGGCGATGATAAGGAAGGCTATTTTATCCAGCCGACGGTGTTTGTTGATGTGAAGCGCTCGGCGCGCATCGCCCAGGAGGAGATTTTTGGCCCGGTGCTGGCGGTGATCCGGGCGCGCAACTTCTCGGATGCGCTGGATATCGCCAACTCGACCGAATACGGACTGACCGGCGCACTGTATACCCGCAACCGGGAAAAGATTATGCGCGCGAAAAGGGAGTTCCATGTCGGTAACCTCTACTTTAATCGCAAGTGCACCGGCGCGCTGGTTGATGTCCAGCCGTTTGGCGGTTTCAATATGTCGGGCACCGATTCCAAGGCGGGTGGCAGGGACTACCTCTTGCTTTTCCTGCAGGCGAAGTCGATGACCGAGCGGTTTTAAGACCTAAAAAGAAAGGGGCGTTAGATGCAAGAGCGGAAAAGGGTTATTATTATGGGTGCGGCCGGGATGGACTATCACCTGTTTAATATGGTATTCCGGGACCGGGAGGAGTATGAGGTGGTCGGCTTTACAATGGCGGCAGAGCAGAACCTGGGCACAGTCGGCACATTGCGCACCTATCCGCCGGTGCTTGCCGGCAAACTTTACCCCAAGGGCATACCCACCTATTATGAACACCAGTTGCCAGAGTTAATCAAGCAACTTCGGGTGGATATGGTGGTTTTTGCCTATTCGGATGTCAAGTATAACTTCGTTATGAGTCGCGCCGCTGAGGCGCTGGCCGCGGGTGCCCAGTTCGCGCTCTTTCCACCCCGACTTTTGCAGCTGAAGGCGAAGAAGCCGGTGATTGCGGTATGTGCGGTGCGGACTGGTTGCGGTAAGTCGCAGACCTCCCGCCGGGTGTATGAAATTCTAAATTCTTTAGGGTTGAAGCCGGTGGCGGTGCGCGAGCCAATGCCCTATGGGGACCTGGAGAAGCAGGTTTGGCAGCGGTTTGCCAGTTTTGAAGACCTCGACCGTTCTGGAGCGACGATTGAGGAGCGGGAAGAGTATGAGCCCTATATTGAGCAGGGGATGGTGATTTATGCTGGTTGTGATTATGCGGAAATTCTTGCCCGGGCGGAGTCTGAAGGTGATGTTATCGTCTGGGATGGCGGCAATAATGAGATATCCTTTTTTGTCCCGGATTTACTCATCGTCCTCACCGACCCGTTGCGCGCTGACCACACCGCCAACTATCATCCGGGCGGGGTGAATCTCATTATGGCTGATGTGGTGGTGATTAATAAAGAAGACTCTGCTCAGCCTGAGGTGGTCGCCCGGCTGAAGGAGTTTATCAAAGGGGCTAACCCTCGTGCGGTTATTGTTGATGCGGATTCGCCATTGAGTGTTGATAACCCGGAGCGAATTCGGGGGCGCCGGGTGCTGGTGATTGAAGATGGACCAACGGTTACGCATGGTGAGATGCCTTATGGCGCGGGAAGGATTGCGGCGGAGCGGTTTGGCGCTAAAGAGATTGTTGACGCCCGACCCTATGCCCGGGGCAGTCTGGCTGAGGAGTTAAAGCGCAGCCGGCACCTGGACCGGGTGCTGCCGGCGATGGGTTATTCAAAGGAGCAGCTAAGGGAGCTGGAGGAGGCGGTAAACCGGGCGGATTGCGATGTGGTTGTCAGCGGGACACCGATTGACCTGAGCCGGCTGTTAAAGACCTACAAGGAGATTGTCCGGGTGCGCTATTATCTGCAGGAAAAGTCCAGACCGGACCTGAAGGAGATTATTACCCGGCGGCTCCAGGAACTCGGTCTGCGGGTATAGAGCGGGAGGATGGCTGAGCCAGTGCTTCGTCCGGAGGAGGTCGCCCTTTTAAGGGCGCTGCCCAGTAAGCCCGGGCATTCTGCCCTGATTGCCGAACTCACCCGGGAGTTGAATATCGACCAATCACTTTTGACCGCGGGCGCACAGAACCTTGCCCGGTCAGGCTGGGTAACGATTGATGAAAGGCAGGAGCCTGAAATCAGCCGGGGCCCGCAGTGGCAGGAGAAACTGCCCGAACGGGTTGCCCTGGAAAAACTCGCAGAACACCCATCTATACCATTAAGCCAGTTGCCGCTGCTTTTGAACAAGCCGGATGTGCGCTCGGAGATTAAATACCTCCTGCGCAAGGGCTGGTGCGTCCGTGATGCCGATACCATAACTGTCACGCCGCAGGGAAAGGAGGCGCTTGCCGGCGAACTCCTTCCAGATGAAAAGATTGTCCTCTTATTAAAGGAACAGCCCGCTGTCGCCCTGCCAGAGATAAAGGAAACACTGTCAGAAGAAGAATTCAGTCGCGGGCTAAGCCTGTTAAAAGGTCGGGATGAGATTGTTAAGGTGAAGATGCGCACCAGAAGGACTGTAACCCTGACACCTGCGGGCGAAGAAGCGGTTAAGCGGTTGCCCCGGGAGGCGATCAAGCCGGAGATAACCCAGTTAACACCTGAGTTGCTGGTGAGCGGCAGGTGGCGAGAAGTGTCATTCCGGCGTTACGATGTGACCCTGCCGGCAAGACCGCTTTATCCGGGTAAACGGCATCCGCTGATGCGCATCATCCAGGAGGCGCGCCGGGCGTTCCTGGAGATGGGGTTTGAAGAGGTGTCCTCACCGGTGGTTGAAACCGCCTTCTGGGACTTTGATGCCCTTTTTCAGCCTCAGGACCATCCGGCGCGCGAGATGCAGGACACCTTTTACCTCGCCAAGCCGGAAAAGGGCAAGTTACCGGACGAAGAAATTGTAAAAAGGGTCGCCGCGACCCACGAATACGGTGGTGATACCGGTTCAAAGGGCTGGCGCTATCAATGGGACCGCACCCGAGCCGAGAAACCGCTTTTGCGCACCCACACCACCGCGGCAACCATCCGGGCGCTGGCGGAAAACCCGCAAGCACCGCGCAAGGTGTTCTGTATCGGTAAGGTGTACCGCCGGGAAAATATCGATGCCACCCATTTGCCGGAGTTCATCCAGATTGACGGGATTATTATTGATGACCAGGCATCGCTGGTGACCCTGTTCGGCACCCTGGCAGAATTTTACCGCAAGATGGGTGCAGCCGAGGTCCGGTTCCGCCCGTCCTACTTCCCTTATACCGAACCGAGCGTGGAGGTGTTCGCCCATTTAGGTGCGCTGGGCTGGGTGGAGATGGGGGGCGCGGGTGTCTTCCGCCCGGAGGTGGTCCGTCCGCTTGGCTGCCGGTCAAAGGTGCTTGCCTGGGGTCTGGGGCTGGAAAGGCTGGCGATGATGCGCTTTGGCATCTCGGACATCCGCCGGCTGTATTTCTCTGACATCGCCTGGCTGCGTGCGGCAAAAGAGGAGAAACGATGCCGGTAGTTTCAATTCCATTAAACCTCCTTAACCGGCTTGTCGGCAGAGAGCACCCGGGCGAGACGCTCTCCAGCCTTTTAGGAGAACTGGGTTGCGATGTTGAGGGTTTTGACCCGGTTGCCGGCGCCTTAAAGGTGAATCTTCTGCCCGCCAGACCGGATATGTTTGACGCCTGCGGTCTAGCACGGTGCCTGCGCGGCTATCTCGGAATAGATACCGGACTGGCAGAATACCGGTTTGCCGACTCCGGCATCACGGTTCAGGTGGCGCCCGGCCTGGAAAAAATCCGACCCTTCATTGTTGCCGCGGTTGCCCGGGGTGTCCGGCTGGATGAGGAACTTCTCGTCCTGCTGATGGAGATGCAGGAGAGCCTGCACTGGGGACTGGGGCGGGACCGGCGCCGGGCATCAATCGGGATTTATGACTTAAATACCGTGCAGCCTGACTTTATCTATCGCCCGGTGGAACCGCAGGGGGTAAAATTTGTTCCGCTGGCCGGGATTGAAGGCAGGGGTCCGGTGGCGCTCACACCCGCAGAGATTCTTCAGTTGCATCCGAAAGGTCAGGCATACCGTTATCTTCTGGAACATCTGCCCGCCTATCCCCTGCTCACCGACAGCCAGGGCGTGGTGCTTTCCCTGCCACCGATAATCAACAGTGACGACACCAAGGTTACCGAAAAGACCACCGACCTGTTTATTGATGTTACCGGGCCGGACCTGTGGGCCGTAAACAAGACATTAGCCATTATCGCCAGCGCCTTAACTGACCTGGGCGCGGAGGTGGCGCGGGTGAAGATTACCTACCCGGATGGCAGGACCTTCAACACACCGGACATGACACCGGAGGAGATGACAGTTGTGCTGAACGATGTGGTTGATTTAATCGGCATCTCCCTCACCCGGGAGGAGGTTGCCGGGCTGTTGCACCGCACGCGTTTCGGTGCCGAGGTCACGGGGGATGATGTGGTGATCCGGGTGCTTGTTCCGGCGTATCGGGCGGACATCCTGCACCCCTGTGACATTATTGAGGACATCGCCATCGCCTATGGCTACCATCGGTTGCCCCGGCGGTTAATCCCGACCGCGACGGTCAGCCAGCCGCTGGGGATTGAAGAGTTCAGTTCCAGTTGTGCCCGGGTCCTTACCGGAATGGGTTTTATTGAAATAACCTCTTTGACCCTGACCAACCCCCGCGACCAGTTCACCAGCCTCGGGATTGAGGACAACGGGCAATCGGTGGTGCTTGAGAATCCGGTTACCGTAGAAGGCACAATCCTGCGCCAGCACCTCCTGGAAGGTATTCTCAAATCCTTTGCCCGCAACTCGACCCAGCCCCTGCCCCAGAAGATATTTGAAATTGGTGATGTGTTCCGGCTCGAGCCGGCAGTGGAGAATGGTGTTGCGGCGGCGCGGCATATCGCTATCGGTATTGCAAATTCCTCGGCGGGTTTTGCCGATATCAAGGCGGTCGTTGATGCCTTTTTCTTTGAACTTGACCTGGCGGTGCAATGGAGCGCGCAGGACCAGCCCTTTTTGATTCCGGGCAGGTCGGCGCTCATTTCCACCGGCGCGGGCAAACCCCTGGGCATCGCCGGCGAGGTCCATCCGGAGGTGTTAACGCGGCTGGAGATTCCTTTTCCGGTGGTGGTGGCAGAAATCAACCTGCAGGGGCTGGTGACAGGAGGGGTTTGATTTTCCTATGCGTTGTCCGCATTGCGGCGAGCCGGTTCAAGCGGGCCAGAAGACCTGCTTTGCCTGTGGTGAGAAACTGCGGGTCCGGCGCCTCGGGCAGACAACCTTTGACTACCGGATAGTTATCGCGGGCGGGGTTCTGGTTCTGGTGGGTGTGCTCGGGGTTATATTTACGCTCAGTGGCACAAGAAAGGCAGCAGGTGCGAAAGCCAGCCGGCGGGTGGCGGCGAAGGTGGCTACCAGCCAGCCAGAACCGCGCCCGGCAGAACCCCGGACCGAGAGCCTGACCGCGGCAAAAGATGGTGATGTCCTCCGGGCGCAGGAGCAACTTTTGAAACTGAAAAGGCGTTACGAGGTGGTTAAGGGACAGGTGCTCGGTGAAACCCCGACCCAGGAACAGCGGACGCTGATGAGTCAGATTGACCGGGAACTCGGACTGCTCGGAAGTGCGATTAACCGGCTGACCTCACCCCTCGCCGCGGACGAGCGCAAAAAGGTTGAGCAGGAAATCGCCAGCCGGGTGCGGGGAATAAACACCTTAATATCCCAGTTTTCCCGCGCACCCAAAAACCGTTAAAACGGCGCAAAGTGCGCCTGTTCCCAGTAAGCCTCCTTTAGCCTCTCGAATTCCGCCTCTAGCGCCCGGGCATGGGTCTGCTCCCAGCGCACCAGCGCGAGAAAAAACTCCCGCGCCGATTCACTGCCCGCTTTTTCTGCCAATTCCTGATAGCGCTTGATTGCGGACTGCTCCAGCGCCATACCCACCGCCAGCGCGGTCATCTCCCAGTGGGCGTTACTCAACCGGGAGGTAATCGCCGGCGAGAAAATCGGACCCGGCTTATCCAGCAACTTTGCGCCCTCCTTAAGCGGTTCAAACTCCACCCCTTTCAAGAGGTGCCCGAACTGCCGCTGGAGATATTCCAGATGCCTTTCCTCCTCACCGGCAAGCAGGGTAAAAACCTCCCTGCCCCTTTCGTCCACAGTGCGCTCCGCCGCGGTGCGGTAAAACTCAATTCCCGCCCTTTCTGCCAGCATCGCCTCTTTTAATCCGGCAACTATTTCGTTGTCCATACTAAATCATAGCTAGGCTTTTTTAGAAATCAACAGCTTGACCTTCTGGCTGCGGGTGCCGGAGATGGTAGGACGCCAGAATAAAACACCATAACAGGCCAGCGGCTAATAATAGCGGTTAAGGTGCGTGTCACGCCTGATATCGGGGATGGCGTAATCACCAGGTTTTCTTCTGGAATTGGACCGGCTATTAACTTCCGGGTTGATTTAGCGGTTGCGGCGAGGGCAAGCCCCCCGGCAGCCCGGGGGCTAGCCCCGGGCATACCCCCTCTGCCTCCCCATTTTTATAAATTTTCCCGGGGTCATTTTTCTGTAACTATCATAACTTAAATGTGGTAACACGGATTTTTCTTTGTCGGTTAATGCCCTTTCGGCGTGAAAATCGGCTGGTGGCGGAGATGTGCGTTTGCCTGGGTATAAAAATCCGGGGGCAGGTGTTCTTTCACCCGCCCCCGGAAGGGTTTATTTTGTGGTGTTTATTTTAGATAAACCGCTTTCAGGTTCCTCGACCCGTTCTCGCTCTCCAGCCGGATGATGTAGATGCCCTGTGACAGTTTCCTGCCGGCATCGTCGCGGCCATCCCAGACAATCTGGTAGTTGTCCGGTTTCAGGTGGTTGTTGAGCAGGGTGCGTACCTTTCTGCCGGTGCGGTCAAACACGCTCAGGGTGATGCGGGTTGCGGTGCGGACCGTGAAGTGAATCTGGAGCCGGTTACGGAAGGTGGTGGGCAGCGCCCGGAATCCGGCCAGCCGGGTGTTGCCGACATCAGCGTCTTCGGTGAGCGCGACCACCGGTTCGTTGGTGGTGAACTTGATCGCCCGACCCGCGGTGAGCGGCGCAGCCCCGCGATGGTATTCGTCGTTGTAGACGACCTGGATGAAGATGGACAGGCTCGGGTCCTGTTCACCGATGGTGGCGCTACTGTTGTGCCGGGCGGTGAGGTACTGGAACAGGACGACGGTGTTGCCGTCGTTTGCCGCCAGGGTGGTGTCGTAGAAGATGATTTCCATCTTGTCCCAGGAGTCGCGCGGGTTGAAGTAATGGACCGAGTCCCATTCCACGATGAAACGGTGGTTGGCAGCGTCATGATAGTACCAGACACCGCCACCGGTGGGCGGATAGAGGTCGTCCCACTTCAGACAGAACATCGGCGGCATATCGGCGTTGGGCAGGGGGGTGTTGTACCAGGTGGTCTGGGTGGCATAGCCCGGTGCCACCCAGCCGTTGGAGGAGACCGAAATCTGGGTGTAGCGCTGACCGTAGAACTTTATCGGACCGAATGCCGCGGGCAGGTTTATCTGAACCGTCTGGTCATCGCTCAGGGTCAGCCGGGTGCCCAGCCCGCGCAACTCCACCCAGGAGAAGGTAGGATGCTCGCCGTACTCGGTGTCAATGTCTTCGTAGGCATAATAGAGCGCGGGGCGACGGGGTCCATCCGGAATCGGGTCAATCATCGTCACCCTGCCGACCTCAATGCCGAACGGAACATTTTTCTCCGGATAACCGGTCTGGCGGATGCGCAGGGTGCAGGGGATGACAAACTCGCGCGGGATGGTGGTGCTGGCGCGGACCCGGAAGTGGTCGGTTTCATTCATCAGCCAGCTGTCCGCAGGGACAAATCCGTAATCGGCGATGGAGTCCAGCACCTCCAGCCGGGGGTCAGCGGAAACCAGAATAACCGAGACATCGTAGCCGTGACCGAGACCGGCATTGATTAACTGGATGGCGATGTCGCACTCCTCACCCGGGTCAAGTTTGCCATTGCCGCCGTCATAGGCGTAGACCGAATCACCAAAAAGCACCGGTGTGCCGACCTTCAAAACAACCTGTGAGGTCCAGACCGAGTCGTTGGCATCCCGAATCAGCAGTTCAAACTTCAGGGCATAGGCGTTGGTGCAGGAGGGCGCAACGGTGAACTGGTAGCCCGGGGTGCCGCTGTAGGCGGTCTCACCCGCGGGAATGGTGCCAAAGGTTTTGACCGAATCCAGGATGGTGATGTGGGCGGTGTCAAGGGTTGTCAGGGTGCCAACCACATTACTGGCGGTGTAGTCGCACTGGTTCTTCACCCAGACCGGCAGGTTGATTGTCTCACCGGGGTTGATGATGCGGTCGTTGTTACCGCCCAGTGAGTCGTCAACCTCTGCCCGGTGGAAGCGGACGCCAAAGGGCAGGGGGGTGTTCTCGATGCAGAGCATCGCGTCAATCCGGCCCGTGCCATAGGTGTTGTTTTTCGGCGGTGTGCCGCGCGGGACAACCGACATCTGCATAATGGAGTCGATCGCCTCCGGCAACAGGAGCGGGTTTTTCTCCAGCATCAGCGCGGCGATGCCCGCGGCGCAGGGTGTTGCCATTGATGTGCCGGACATACTCACATAGCCACCACCCAGCCGGCAGGACACAACATCCACGCCCGGTGCCGAGAAGTCCGGTTTAATCAAACCTGGCGGATAGGGATAGTCGTTATAGGGCGGGACATCTGACCAGGAAACCGGACCCCAGGAGGTGAAATCGGCGTAGTTGTCCAGGGAGTCGGTGGCGCCGATAGAGATAGCACCGCCCAGACCACCCGCAATCTCCGCCGGGTGCTTCCACGGACCGGGCACATCACCCGGGGTGCGGACATTGTCCGGCGGACTGCTCGAGCCCTCGTTGCCCGCGGCGATAAAGTAGGCAAGACCCGCCGCCGCGACATTGGTGACCGCCTGGCGCCAGAGCGCACGGCGCGGGTTCCAGGAATGCCTCCAGCCCAGACTCATTGACAGGACATGGGCGTGATTTTCCGGTGAAAGCGGCGGGGCAACGCAGAACTGCATTGCGCTGAACACGGTGTTTTCCGCAATGGTGTCGGGTAGGGGCTGGTTGAGCCTGGTCTTGGTCCGGCAGGTCATTATCCTCGCCTTCGGCGCCATACCGGTGGTGTCACCGCCGGTGCCGTCACCGGCGTTAATCCCGCAGGTGTGGGTGCCGTGGCCATTCTCGTCCATCGGGTCGTTGTCGTTGTTCTCAAAGTCCCAGCCATGATAGGGGTAGTTGGGGTCGGTCCACATATGACCGGCAAGGTCGCTGTGGTTGTAGTCGCAACCGGTGTCAATGTTGCCGATGACCACGCCATCGCCGGTGTAGCCGTAAACGAGCCAGACGCTGTCCGCCTTGACCTTGCGCACATGCCACTCCCGGCTGAAGGTGCCACCGGTAACATCGGCGCTTGCCGGCTTCGGGGCAACACCAAGCGCATTTTCGGTCGGGATTAGATCCCACTGGACAAACCATACCTCCGGGCGCTCGGCAACCTTCTGGACAACCTCACTCACCGCCTCGCAATACACCGCATTGACAATCCACAGCGGAATAACATTCCTTACCTTACCGGCGCGTTCATAGGCGGCCAGTTCTGCCAGGATGCCCGCCTGGGTCCTTTGCGACAGTTCCTTGAGGCCGTTGACCGTTATCCGCCAGCGTGCCTCTTTGTTTTTAACCGTGGCGATTACCTGTTCTGCTGGAAACTGCTCCTTAAGCGCGATGACCACCGGCAGGAACTCGTCGGTTTTCGCCTGGGTCATTTTCTCCAGCAGCAGCGGCTCAATCGGTGCGGCGGTCAATGTGCTGATAACCACCGCCACCAGTACCAAAGACTTCACTAACTGCACTGTGCCTCCTTTTTATTATTATTTTATCGTTTTGATTTAGCCGGTCAAATCTCATATTAGAGAGAAGCGTCCTGCCGGGAAGGGTTCTCCGGGCAGGCGCGGTTGTGTTCAGCGAATTGACACCGCCTTTCTGGTAATCACGCCATCCTGGAAAATAAAGTACACACCCGGTCCGGTTACCTGTGACACCCTTCTGCCGAGCGCATCGTAGTGCCGGACATTGGCTCGGTCCGTTGCCGGCAGACGAAAACTAACCGGAGTAGTTGTTCCGGGGTTCGTTTCGGCGCTGCCCGCCGGGGTTGCGGCGTAGATGTAAACCCGACCGGCATTTGTGCCGGGCAGGTCAACCCCGGGCGCACCCACCGCAAATTTAATCCTGCCATCACCATTGATGTCACCGATACAAGCCACCGCAGCACCAAACATATCACCTTCACCTTCGCCCGCAAGCACCGCGACCGGTGCGGTGTCCATCGGGTTACCCCCGCAAAACAGATAGGCATAACCGGGTCCGGTGGGAACGCCGTAATCGTCGCCATCCGCACCAACCAGAAGGTCAAAGAAGCCCTCACCGTTAAAGTCAAAACCACCCGCGAGTGCAGAGCCAAACCGGCGGGCACCACGCAGGACCAGGTCGGGCAACTGACTTATCTCTTCACCACCAAAGCGAACCTCCACCAGGGCATTAAAGGAACTGGCAAAAACTAGGTCCATCACGCCGTCGCCATTTAGGTCACCGGGACCGGACACCTGAACCCCGAGGTTGTAATTGCCTTCACCGCCCTCCCAGAGTCGGTCCAGGACCGAGTCCGGTGGCGCGCCCCCGTAGTAGAGAAAGCAACCGCCACCGTGCAGCACCCCGCCGCTGTGCCGGTAATCACCAATCAGGATGTCGCCAAAGGAGTTACGGTTGACATCACCGGCGATTGCCACCGCACCACCAAAGTAGTCGCCGTTGCCCGCGCGCAGGGTCAGTGCCGGAATAGTATCAAACGGCTCGCCGCCGAGATAGAAATAGGCGCGCTGTGCCCCGGGTGCACCAACCAGCAGGTCCGGGGTGCCGTCACCATTGACCTCACCGCCAGCAAGCGCATAGCCAAACCTGCCACCGGGATTGCGGCCGGTAAGCGTGATTGCCGGTGTGGTCGGCGGCAGGGTGTCGCCGAAGAAGACAAACACCCTGCCCGCACCCGCACCACCGCTGTTATCCCGGGGCGCACCTATCGCCAGGTCGTCAAACCCGTCACCGTTAATGTCACCGAGCGCAACGACACTGGTGCCAAAGTCGCTGCCGGCAACACCGGTTAACACCAGATCCGGCACGGTGTCAAACCCCGGACCGCCAAAGAAAACCCAGACCCGGTTCCAGCCCGGCTCACCCACAATCAGGTCATAGTAACCGTCACCGTTAAAGTCGAGCGCGGTGATGGCACTGCCCAACCTGCCCTGCGCCATCCTGCCGGAGATGACCGCCCACAACTCTACCGCCGGGCTGACGCCCACAAGTGCGCCCAGAAGAAAGAAGAAAATCCGCATCGGCTATTCGGCTAATACCACCGGAAAGCGCTCACCGTTCACCACCGCAAAATAAACCCCGGGGCTCAGGCGCCGTCCAGCCGCATCGGTGCCGTGCCATTCCGCCTGACCGTTAACGAGCGGGATGGTCCGGACCACTCGGCCGGTGCGGTCACAGATGGTCAAATCACCCGAGCGCTGGTTGGCAACATTGAAGAAAATCCGCCGGGAGAACGGGTTGGGTGTTACCCGGAACTTTGCCCCGATGCTCCGCCCGGCGTTGTTTTCTGTAATGCCCACCTGCCACTCTGCCACCGCACACCAGGTCCCTTCGTTATCGCCCGGTTCGTTGTGCATCGTCAAACTGATGAGCCCGCCCTGGATATTCACATCATAGGCGAGCCAGTCACCGGGGAACGGAGTCCCCTGCCAGATGCGATACACATCCGACCAGATGGCGCCGTTGTCATCCGACATCCGGTAGTAAGGTGTCCAGCCGTTCGGGTCATTCCAGCAGGCAAACACCCGGTTGCCATCAATACCAAAGCCACAGGAGAAGTTGTCGTTGACAATAACCAGGGGTGTTGACCAGGTGTAGCCATTGTCATCAGAATAAGAGTAGCAAAGTGAGTCGCCATAGGTTTCATAGAGCAGATGGAGTCTCCCCCATCTACCCCGGCCCAGCCGGGCAACCTCACCGGGCACACCCAGGCTCCTTAAATGCAGGGTGTCCCAGGTGGCGCCGTTGTCAGTGGAGCGGTAAAGCAGGAGATGGCTGGGTGAAGGATAATAGCGCCGGGTGAGTAAAAGCATGGTGCCGTCGGCAAGGATGGTCAGGTTACCCACCTCGGTGCCGGTGTTGACGGTATCGGTTCCAATTGCGGCGGGCGGAGAAAAGGTAACGCCGCCGTCAGTGGAACGGCAGTAGTAGGTGCGGTAAAGTCCGGGAACACCCTGGGCGGTGGAGAAGACAAAGTGAATAACGCCACCGGGTAGGGCGATGAGGTCGCTGGCGCCGAGCCGATAGGAACGGTCGGCCGAGATGGAGGTGGTAAATATGTTCCAGGTTGCGCCCCGGTCGTCCGAGCGGGAGCAGTAGTAATGGTATTCAAGATAGGCGTGCTCCGGACGGACCGCGTAGATGCAGTAAACCGTGTCACCGACGGTGGCGAGGTGGGGCGACCAGTAGTCGGCGTGAATCCAGCTCGGGTGCCAGTAGTGGATGGTGATGTCACTTGACCAGGTGCGGTTGGTGTCAAGGGAGCGGGCAAAGTAGATGCCGCCCGCTTCACTGCCGAGACCGGTGTGACGCCAGGCGGCATACAGTTCGCCGTTCTGCCCGATGGTGCCCGCCTGACCGGCCCACCATTCCGAGGTGGAGTTGCAGCAGAGCGCCGGGTCAGAGAAATTGAGCGCGGCAACCGCTACCGCAAATAGGGCAGCAATGATAACAGATATCCTCATAACTCCTCCTTTGGTTTTATTTGTTGCCGGTTCATACCCTTCCTATCTATTACCAGCAACTTTTTATCAGGCCGCGGGTCGCGGCTGTCCTCTTTAATGAAGTAAACACTGGGGCGCAGGTGCCGGTGGCGTCGGTGTTGCAGATGGTGATACCGCCGCCGGGTGGAATTACTATCCCGGCAACTAGCGAGATAATAATCAGTGTCATTGGTGCCTCCTTTTATTCATTTTAAGCATTGAGCAGGCGCTGTCAATAATGGCAAACCGTGCCACAGGGCTTGACAGTGTCGTTTTACCGCATAATTTATTGATGATGTTGCGCAGGTGTGCCCGGCTCATCGGGTTCGTATTTTTCTTTATCAGCATCGCCCCGGGTCTGGAGTTACGGTTTGCCCGGGTCGGCGATGAGGACATATCCGGTAACCACCAGGTGGTTGAGGCGGGGCGGCAGACCGCCCGACCCCTAAAGGTGCAGGTGCTGGAAAGGGGCAGACCGGTAGCCGGGGTACCGGTGCGTTTCTCGGTTTTAAGTGAGCCGGTGGCAAACAGTGTGGAGCCCGGGGGGCGCGCCACTATTACCGATTCGGTCGTTTTAACCGACCGCACTGGTTTTGCGAGCACCACGGTGCGGCTGGGCAGTTCGGCAGGCGATTACCGGATAAAGGCAGCAGCCGGAGATGCGGAACTGGTTTTTTCCCTGCGGGGGTTGCCGCGGGGCTGGTATGTGATTGCCGCGGTGGAGATGGTGGGCGGGCTGGCGCTTTTTCTCTTCGGGCTTTATTACGGCGCCAAGGGGTTACGCCGGCTGGCAGGCGGCAGGCTGCGCGAGGCGATATTTTCCTTTACCCGGAACCGTTATCTCGGGCTGGTGGTGGGCGTGGTGGTAACCGCAATTTTCCAGTCGTCGGGTGCGGTGATCAGCCTGCTGGTGTCTTTGGCGTCAAGCGGGCTGGTGACACTGGGGCAGTCGCTGGGCGTGATTCTGGGCGCGGACATCGGCACGACGATTACGGTGCAGCTATTGTCGTTAAGGATTTTTGATTATGCCCTTTTGATTGTGTTTGTCGGATTTATTTTGATGAACTGGGGCAGGCGGTTGCGGGACATTGGCCAGGCGGTCTTCGGGTTCGGGCTGGTGTTCTATTCACTGCAGGTGGTGTTAATGGCGGCGGAGCCGTTGCAGTCTGTCCCGCAGATTCAGCAACTGGTGGCAGACGCGGCACGGGCACCGGCAAGCGCCTTTATCTTTGCCCTGATTTTTACCGCCCTGGTGCGCTCCTCTGCGGCGACAATCGGTATGCTGGTCGGGCTTTCGTTTGCCGGACTGGTGGAACTGCCCGCCGCGGTGCCGTTCATCCTGGGTGCAAATGTCGGCAGTGCGGTGAACGGTGTCCTCGCCGCCTGGCGCGGGACAACCGAGGCGAAGCGAATCGCCGCCGCCCAGGTGATTTTTAAGGTGGTAATCGCCCTGCTCGGTCTGGTCTTCCTGCGCCCGCTGACCGGGTTGTTTTTCCGAACCGGTGCGACCGTTACCCGGCAGATTGCCAACGCCCACACCTTGATCAACTTCATCGCGGCGATACTGTTTTTGCCCTTTTTAGGCGTTTACGAGCGGCTGATTACCGCGCTGTTTCCCGAAGGGGAGGACAGGAAAAAAGGCGCGAGGTATCTTGACCCCGGCGCGCTTGCCGCACCAGAACTGGCGCTGGCGCAGGTGACCCGGGAGATCCTGCGGATGGCAGAGATGGTGCAGGAGATGTTTGAGGAGGTGATTGAGGTGTTTCTGCGGGGCGATAAGGAAGGGTGTCGCCGGCTGGTGATTGCCGATGACCAGGTTGACCGGCTGGATGAGGAAATTACCGGCTATCTTGCCCGGCTTACCCAGGAGGAACTCAACCCGGAACTGTTCCGCCGGGCGAGGACGCTCTTTTATATCACCGATGAACTTGAGCATATTGCGGACATCATCTCCAAGAATCTGGTTGGCTATACGAGAAAAAAGATTAACGAAAACCTCTCCTTTTCCGAGGAAGGTATTTCCGACATCCGGCAGTTTCATCAGGAGGTCCGGGAAAACCTCAAACTGGCGATTGCGGTAATCACCACCGGTGAGCGCGGGCTGGCTGAGGAACTCACCCGGCGGCGTAACTGGGGCGTGGCGAGAAAACAGGAACTGCACAACCGGCACCTGGTCCGGTTAAGTCAGGGCTGGAAGGAGAGCCTGGACACCTCAACCATCCATCTCGATCTGATTGCCGACCTGGAGCGGGTGAACTTTCACCTTTCCCAGATTGGCATGGCGGTGATTGGCACCAGGTTTACCAGCGCTTCTGATGCGTCCGGCCCGGAGCAAACTGACTCCGGGGTTCAGGATTGAGCTCTGGCCAGCCGATAATACAAAAAAGGACCGCCCGGTTAAGGGCGGTCAGGCGCAGAGCCGCGACGCATCTCACCTCCCCCCAAAAAGCCTTCCCGAAAATCTTATTTCCCTATTTTTCTTGTTTTATCAAGCAAGAACCGTTCCAAATTGTCGCAATTGGGATAAACTTGTAACTAATTTATTATCAGGATGTTATTATACCAGAATAACAACACGCGATAGCCTTATATTTTATCAATGCCGTAAAAATCTACAGTATGATGATATTTTTTTCTGCAGTTTCAAAGATAGCAAGCCTGTTTATCCCGGGCAGGTTTTTCTGGGGTCGTCGTGTATTTATTTAACTATACATATTTTTGCGGGTGTTTTGCGGTAACTGCTTTATTTTCTTATTGTTAACCCGCTTGCCTCTGATCTTCCCAACCTGACCCCGGGGCTGCTCCGGGGGTGGTATGGGATATTGCCCTGAGATGAATTAACCGGGGTGGTTAAGGTTAAGTTTATTCCGTAGTGCTACGGGCTATTTTCCTGTTGAAGGCTATCTCTCGCCTGCTGGTTGCCAGGGTTTCTCAGGGGTGTTGAGAAAGGGAAATAGGTCATATAGGAATTATAAGACCTGTAAAGCTGGCAGAGGCCCGGCTCTTGACCTGGGAGTTTTTTGGGGTAGATTTAATAAATAGGACATAGGGATGGATGAGAAGTTTAAAAGAAAGGAGTAAACAATGAAAAAGATTACTGGCGGAGTTGTAATTCTCCTGTTTTTTGCCGGAGCGGTGTGGCCGCAGTCGGCTGAGAAGGGACAGGAGAAGCTCGCGGTTGTTCCTTATGATGACTGGATGGATGTCTGGGTGAGTGTTGATGGATTTGTTGACTTGGAAGAGGAGGAGCCAGAATATCCGGGCAAATTTGTTGACCCGGCAACCGGGATTACGCTATACTGGGGCTATGACGACAGTTTGCTTTATGTGGCGCTGGAGGCAAAGGGTACGGGCTGGATGGCGCTGGGCCTGGGTTCAGCGGTGATGGATGGTGCGAATATCTTTATTGGTTACTATACCGACGACTCGACGCTGGTTGCCAATCACATCGGCAAGGGGCATAAACACCAGCCGGTAACGGGTGTGGATTTGCTTGAAGACTGGGAGATTGATTATGACGAAGAGACGAATACGATGACGATGGAGTTTGTGTATCCGCTGGATTGGACCGGGCTGAAAGGGACAAAGGTCTCCGGCCTGGCACCGGGCGACACCTTTGACTTTATCCTGGCGCGCAACCCCAAGAGCGCTTCATTTATGGCAAAGCACGCCCGCATCTCGGCTGGCAAGTTGATGTTAGCGCCAAAACCCGAAGAGGTTGAGGACGAGGGTGCACCGGCACAGCCGCCAGCAGAAGGAAAAGAAAAGAAGTAACCTTCTACCCGGGACGGCTGTTAACAGAATAAAGGTTGTGAAGGGGCGGGCGGTCTGAGCGGGCGGTTGTTTGTCTTGTTGTCCATCTTTGCGGTGGCGCGGCGAGCCTGTGCCGCACCAGAGGAAAAGAGTTTCACCTATCTCAGGCTGGATGAAGCGAGTGGCTGGGAGGCGGTGGATGTGGCTTTGATTGTGAACTGTGGCGGCTGGGGTGATGTCCCGCTGGAACGCTCCCGAGACATATTCCCGACCGTTAAAGGAATTGTGGATTATCTTGATAGTTGCGGGTTAAAGACCGGCGTGGTTATTTATCAGCGGGCGCCGGCACCACAGCCGGATGCCCCGCGTCCGGGTCTTCAGGTGCAGGTGAGCGCTCTAACTGAGATGTTTGGTTTCCATCGCGGCCGGGCAAGGCAACTGGCAGAGGCGATTGAAAATGTTGCGAGAAACCATCCCGGGCTTAAGTTTATCATTCTGGGTCTGTCCAATGGCGCAACATTTACCAACCAGACGATGGAGTTGATAGCACCGGCAATCCAGCACCGGGTATTCAGCATTGAGATGGGGATGCCCTTCTGGCGCGCGGTGCTGGTAACCGAAAACAACCTCATCCTGACAAATGAAGGTGCTGACCCATTATGGAACGGTGAAGTTGAAGAGTTGTTCGCCTCGCTCCTGCGGGGTTTGAAAGACTTTATCTGCCGGCAAGTTGCGGGTAAGGGTGGAGTTTTTGAAGAGGCGTGGCACATACCCGGGCACGACTACCGCTGGGAGCGGATCAAGCCGGTGGTGTCCGACTTCCTGCGGCGCCGGGTGGTGCCGATGCGCGGAGCGAACTCCAGGCACAACAGCCGGTGGAGCGGAAATCATTATCTATGCGCTGCTGGCTAACATTAATTTCCACCGCGCTGTCCCTGTTGCCGGGCTTGTCCATTAGTAGTGCCGGTGCTGGCACAACCTTCAGCCCGGATTTGCATATCGGGTATCAGGGCGAGAAGGGCACCCTGGCGCGCGGGGTGATTGGTGGCGGTGCCAGTGTGGGGTTAAACCCTTGGTTACAGGTTGCCGGTGGATTGAGCCTTTCCCTTTTCCAGCATAATGGGGTCAGCGCCTATGGACTGCACGCCGGGATAACACCGCCAGCTCTGGAGCGGTTAAATGTGAAAATCGGACTCCAGCATGAACAGTGGCAGGACTGGCGGGCTGGCGAGAACCGCCTCTTCTCCACCGTCCTTTTTCTACCCGCACCAGCACTGCAACTGGGTATCGGCATCTGCCGGCGCTATCCGATTTATGACTCAATTCGTTTTCGCCAGCCCTGGCTATGGCGCAGCCCGGTGCCGGAGTGGAACCTTATCTATCATCTGGAATGGAAATTTTTCGCCAGCGCCGGTTTCTCTGCTAGCCTGGGGATGAACAACCTGCCCGGTTTAACCTTTTACAACCCCCAGCAGTTTCCCGCTTATTTGAATGTCAGTTATCGGACCGGCCCGGGCTGGCGGGTTTTTGTACGGGGATTGACCGCAATCAACGGCTTCTCCACCGGTCTTATCTCCCTGAGCGGTGTTGAGGCGATAATCGGGGTGCGTTATGAAAAGTAGATTGGCGGTTGCCCTTCTGGTCTTTGTCTTTGCCGGCTGTGAACTGGACTTAAGAGAGACCCTGTGCCACCCATCGGTTGAGCGCCGCACCCGGGAGAGCCTTTTAATGCCACCACCTGCCGGTGTCAATCCAGGCGACTCCTTTGCCTTTGCGGTGTTCGGTGATGTCCATATCGGCAAAGCCGCCGGCGGTTACCTAACTGAGTTCCAGCGCGCGGTAGATTCGCTGGGAATAGCCTTCTTCTGTGTCGCCGGTGATATCACCGACCATGGCACCGGAGCGGAATACGACTCGGCAAAGGCGGTTCTGACCGGGATTGCGCCGTTTTTTGTGACCATCGGCAATCACGACCTGTATCGGGCAGAAGGCTGGGAGGAGTTTAAAAACACCTTTGGACCCGCCACCTATGCGGTAAATATCGGCGACCGGCTGAAACTTATCTTTTTTGACACTGCGGATGGCCGCCTCGGAGCGCCGCAGTTTGACTGGCTGGAAGCGAAACTGGCGGACAGCACCAGGACAAAAATCGTCATCACGCACTTTCCGCTTTACGATGGCGAGGCGCCGGGGATCTTCCGGCTCGCCTCAACTGCGGAACGGGCAAAACTGCAAACTATCTGCCAGCGCTATCAGGTGTTCGCCTACTGCGCCGGCCACACCCACGGCTGGCGCCACCAGGCGGTCAACGGTGTTAACCACTTCACCGTTGGCACAATGAACCGGGTGCTGGACTTTGGCAAACCTGGGTTTCTGCTGTTCCGGGTGTCTCCGGACACCATCACCTATCAGTTCATCCCCTTCCCTTCTTAATTCCGGGCTCCGGATAACGCCCTCCTCTCGCAGTCAGATTACTCTCCTTGACTTATCAGGAGTTGCGGGTATTGTTAGAAGATGCAAATTTTAAGATGCTGGTTTTTTCTGCTGGGTCTGGGGCTGATTTTCTGTAACAGCAGTTCGAAAAACCCGGTGGTGATTCGGGTTAATAACGCTGCGATAACCCGAGAGGAAATTCTAAAAACCCTACCCCAGGCAATCCCGCCCGGTGGCGAGTCAATCGCCCTGCAGGAATGTATTGATGGACTGGTTAACAGAGAACTCTTTGTCCAGGAGGCGATAAGGCTGGGGCTGGATTCGGTAATCGCCTACCCGCTGGAACTGGAGAAAAAGGGGCTGGTGATTTATCAATTGTTTGCCGAAGTCGGGCGCCGGTCTGAGCCGGTTACCGCGGGGGAACTGGAAAGGACTTATAAACTGCTCAGTGAAGAGGTGCATTGCCGGTTGATTGCGGTGCGGAAGCGTGCTCTCGCTGACAGTCTGTATCGTGAGTTAGAAAGGAACGCCGCTTTTGAATCGCTTGCCGGACGGTTCTCCATCCATCCCAGCCGGACGCAGGGTGGGGATATGGGCTATATCCCCATCTACTATATTGAGGAACCGTTGCGCAGCGCGATTATGGGGCTCAAACCCGGGCAATGGACAAAGCCGGTGTTTTTTGACTCCTCGTTTCAGATTGTGCTTTTAATTGACCGCCGACCGGTTGAGCCGCCCCTACCGCCGTTCGGTGAGATTAAACAGCAACTGGAAGAGCAGTTAAAAATCTCCCGGCGGCGCCGGGCGGCAAACGAGTACATCCAGCAGTTGCGCCAGCGTCTCGTCTATAACCCTGCCGGACTGGCGATATTCTATAAACCGGTGGACTCAATTACCCCGGCAGAACAGGAGGTGTGGGTGGTGATGCGTGATAGTGCCAAATATGTGAAGGTGGGCAGACTGTTGCATATCGCCCGGCGCTTTCCACCTGACCTGGACACCGCCATCCGCACCTATGCCATCAAGAGAGCGATTGAGGATGACATAATGTTTGAAGACGGTCTCAAGCAGGGGCTGGACCGGGCACCGGATGTCATCCAGCAACTGGAGCGCACCCGGCGGAAATTGCTTTACGAAACGCTGTATAACCGGATTACCAGCCAGATTACGGTGACCGATGAAGACATCCAGAATTATTACAGGAGTCACCGGGAGCGTTACCCGGGTAACAATTTTAATGATGTCGCCCCGCTCATCAGAAACAACCTTTTGCTTGAACGCCGCCGCGCCCGGTTTGAGGAGTATCTAACAGAACTCCGCACTCGTGCCAGCATCAAAATCGACCGGCGGCAGGTCAGAAATTTATTAAAAGAGGTGCGCCAGCGCCAGGAGAAAAAGAATGGAGGTTAGAAAAATGAAAAGTTGGACAGGTGTGAAGAGCATGGGAAATAGAACCCGCTATCCCATGCTCATCGGGCTTATTTTTATTGCCGCCGTGCTGTTCTTGAGTTGTTCGTCCGGTGGCGGATTGCACCGCCCGAAGGGCAATGTGGTAGCCACGGTGAATCAGGAGAAGATAACTGCCGCCCAAGTGGACTACGCCGCGGAGCAGTTGCGCGTCCAGGTCTCGCCCGGCAATCTACAGAAAATCCTGGACCGGATGGTGTCAGTTACCCTGCTGGCTGAAGAGGCGGTGCGCCGCGGTTATCTGAAAGATGAACGGGTTGTATCCGGTCTGGCGTGGATGGAACGGATGCTGCTCGCCGATGAACTTGCCAGCCGGCTCGCGGAGACAATTGAGCCAACACCCGCGGAGGTTGCCGACTATTTCCAGAAGCACCGGGAGGAGTTTTGCTTCGGCTTGAAGATGAATCTGATGGTCCTGCCGGACTCAATTCTTGCCGAACGGACAGTGGCAGAATTGAAGGAGGGAGCAGATTTCCTCCGGCTCGCCCGGGAAAGGTCAATGGACACCTCGGTGATCAATGTGCCGGGTTATCCAACCCGCGGGGTGGGGATGTCCCTGGGCTGGAGCCTGCGGGATGAGGAAATGGTTTTTGCACTCAAACCCGGTGAGGTGTCGCCGGTCATTGTGACGCCGGTCGGGTATCAGATTGTCCGGGTTGTTGACAAGAAGCGCATCACCGAGACACCAAGTTTCAATGATGTTGTCCAGTTTTACCTGAGTGAGGCGTTAAAGGCGGAAAGGCGACAGGAGGCGATGGACAGCCTGTTAAACAGCCTGCGCGCCCGGGCAAAGATTGAACTTAAACCCGACGAGTATCTTAAGCGCTGACGAGCGTGGTGAGTAGAACCAAAAAACTTTTCTCTTCTCTCTTTTTCGTTGTCTCGCTTTTCTCCCTTTTACCCCTCGCATGCTGGACCCCGGCGTTCGGGGGCGATGCGGACAGCATCGCCGCAGTTGTCGGGAAAAGGGTGATACTGGAAAGTGATATCCGGCAACTCATCACCTATCTGCGCCTGGTCAGTGGTGATGAAACAACCCCGGATTCGGTTCTGCGTCCCCAGGTGCTGCGCCGGTTGACTGATGAGGCGGTCTTAAGCGAGCAGGCGGAGCGGGAGTCGGTGGAGGTGAGCCGGGATGAGATAACTGCCGAGGTTAATGACAATATCCGTTCGTTGCGTGAGCGGTTTGGTTCTGATGAGGAGTTTAAAGAAGTGCTGCTGAGTGAAGGTCTGAGCGAAAAGGGGCTGCGCGAGCGCATCGCTGATGAGGTGCGGCGGAATCTCCTTTCCCGCCGGTTGCTGGAAAAGGTGGGGTTGACCCAGATTTATATTTCACCGGCAGAGGTTGAGGAGTTCTACAATCAGCATAAAGACTCGATTGCCCGCGTGCCCGGTATGGTGAAACTGGCACACATCTTGATTGTCATCAGACCATCGGACTCTGCCGAGGCATCTGCCCAGGAACGCGCCCGGGAGGTTCTGGACCTGCTTGTCCGTGGTGGCGACTTCCCCACGCTTGCCCGTTCATTTTCTGATGACCGGCTCACACGGGAAAAGGGCGGGGACTGGGGTTGGCAAGATACGATGGGTTTACCACCCGAACTGACGCTGGTGTTAAAACAACTCAGCCCCGGGCAGATTTCTCCGCCTTTTCGGGGTCAGAATGGTTATTACATCGTCCAGTTAACCGGCCGGGATAGAAACCGGGTGCGCTTCCGGACAATTTTGATCGCCGTGCCGGTGCGGCGGACAGATACCCTGCGGGCACGGCAGCTGGCGGAGCGGATAAAGAGCCTTGCTCAAAAAGGGGCGAGTTTTGACTCCCTGGCACGGCAGTTTTCCGATGACCCCCAGACCGGACCAGAAGGTGGGTATCTGGGTGAGTTTTTTCTCGAAGGGCTGATGCCTCCTTTTGACCGCTTAATTGCCGAACTTGATTCTGGAGAAGTTGGCGGCCCGGTTTTATCCGAGCACGGTTTCCACATTGTTAAGGTTCTAAATAAACAGTCCGCCCAGGTGCGCTCTTTTCTGGAAATGCAGGATGCGATTCGGAACTATCTGTATGAAAAGCGTTTTGCCGAGCGCCTCCAGGACTACATCCATCGGGTGGCGCGCGGAATATACATCGAGATCAAAGGAAATAATAACCCGGAGGGGCTATTATCTCCTTGACAGGCAGGATAATAATATAACAATTAAACAAAAAGGAGGTAGAAGATGAGTAAAAAGACGCTCATCAGCGCCGGATTGGCGTTAGTGTTGGTCATCGGTGTTGGCTGTCGGAATAAACCGCCCCAGATTCCTGCAAAACCGATTGGTCCGGCTGTGGTTGAACTGGGTGATAGCGCCTACTATCGTTCAGTTACCACCGACCCGAACCGGGACCGGGTGCTTTATATCTGGGACTGGGATGATGGCACTTATGACACAACCGCACTGATGGCCTCTGGTGATACTGTAACCGTTGCCCATCTGTGGGCAAGCGCCGGTTCTTACGGAGTGCGCGTCCGTGCCAAAGATGACAAGGGGAATTTCAGCCCGGAATGGTCCGAGACACTGCTGGTGACCGTGCAGGTTGGACAGAATTTACCGCCGGTGGTTGGTGCACCGATTGGCCCTGATTCCGGCTGGGTTGGGGAGTGGCAGGTGTTCAAAGCGGTAGCGATAGACCCTAATGGCGACTCGGTTAAAGTGAAATTCTTCTGGGATGAGGGGCAGACATCGCTGGTTAGCCCGCTGGTCGCATCGGGTGATACCGTTGTCGACTCGGTTCGCTATTTTTATCGGGGCGTGAAGAATATCCGCTGTGTTGCCTGGGATAAAACCGGTTTGATCTCTGATACATCGCCCGCCAAGGTGTTCACCGCCCTGCAGGAGAATACCGCGCCGCCAGCACCGGTTGTTACCGGTCCACCCAGCGGTGTAGCCCAGGGACCTTATTATCGATTCTACGCCCGCGCCATTGACCCGCAGGGTGACCGGGTCCGCTACAAGTTCTTCTGGGGAGATGGCAGGTCTTCAGACTGGACGCCTTTCCAGCCAAGCGGAGGTATCGGGGTGGATTCAGTGCAGTTTAACACGACCGGGGCTTATTATATCCGGGCGATTGCCCAGGATTCACTCGGGCTTGTTTCTGAAACATCGCAGGCAAAGGTTTTTGTCGTTGCTGATGAAGGCGCGGTGCTCTGGTGGCTCCCGGGTGAGGATTTCATCTCCTCGCCGGCACTCGGTGAAGCGGTAAAGGGGACGGAGTTGCGTCCCGCAATAGTTATCGGGGGAACCGATGAACGACTGTATGCCTATGACCCGTATCAGGCTGAAACACTCTACATCAATACCGAGGGGATCGGAATATTTGAGGAGTTTGCCTCCTCGCCGGCGATGGGGGTCAACGGCACGGTATATATCGGCAATGAGAACGGTGGATTCTATGCCCTGAATAATACCGGCAGGATAAAATGGGTGTTCCCGGAGACGCTGGGACAAAATGCCTTTTCCGCCTCAGCCGCGGTTGATGGCAACATTATTTACATCGCGGGCGAAGACGGGGTGTTGCGCAAGTTGCAGGATAATGGTGCCTCCTGGACACAGTTATGGAGTTACCAGCTCAGTTCCGAGGTCAACTCTTCCCCGGTTATCCTGTCCGATGGCAGGGTGGTGGTTGTTGATGACTCGGGCTATGTTGTTTGCTTGAATCCCGCTGATGGCTCGCTTGCCTGGCAATACTGGGTGAACGCCGGGGTTACTTCATCGCCGGCGGTTGATGCGGAAGGCAATATCTATTTTGGCACTGAGCAGGGGACACTTATTTCTCTTACCCCAAACGGCTCACTCCGCTGGCAGTTCCAGGTGGAGGAAGACACTTTTAACGATATCTACTCTTCACCGGTTGTCGACGGGAATGGTAACATCTACTTCGGCTGCGAAAACGGCTTTCTTTACAAAGTCAACCCATCAGGCAATAAAGAGTGGAAGACCGAGGTCTGGCCCTATGCCTCACTGAGCGGCACACCGGTTTTGACCGCGGATGGGGTGCTATATATTGCGGCAGTAGTTGACTCGACGACTGAGAAACTGGCAGCGATTGAGATCGTCAGCGGTTCAAAGAGATGGGAAGTTGCCCTTACACTGCCGGCTGACCGTGGTCCGATAAGGAGCCGTCCGCGGCGGTTTGCACTGGATGTTTATCCATCGCCGGTGGTTGACCGGTACGGAATTGTCTATGTGGCAACCACCCGGGGTGGTATCTATGCGGTTGCGGGTCGTGCCACCGGCTATCTGATGCCCAGCCCCTGGCCAATGCTCCGGCACGATGTCCGGCATAGTGGCAAAGCTGGTTCCACCGGGCGCTGAAGGTGTGCGGTAAAAAGGAATGGCGGGGTGTTCCAAATCGAGCACCCCGCTTTCTGTTTGACCCTCCTAAAGTTAAATGTTATACAGGTAACGAATTTTCACCACCTGCACCAGTTTCGCCTGGTTGTTTGAGGAGTTAAACCAGTTGACAGCGAAATAAAGGTGACTGCGCGGGCGGAATTGATAGGAGTAAAGTCCGAACAGGGAAAATGTGGTCCGCGGTGTGGCTGTGTCCGGGTCGTCCGTGTTAACTATCTCGCTCACCAGTCGGAGGGACGATTTTGCGGAAAAAGCATAGGTAACGCCGGGACGCAAAATAAAAGTCAAATCCCGGGACGGATTTATCCTGCCGGTGCTGTCTGGTTCGACGACCATCGAGTTGTTAAGTTCCACTGTCCAGCGGTCAATTGGCCGGATGGTAATGTTTAACGCACCATCCAGCCCGGGTGCGATTATGCCCCGGCGATAGTTGGCGGTTTTGCTGGTGTAATCGATGGTCAGGGTGGCGCTGAGCGGTCTGGTTTCTGTGTAATCTGAGTAAATGTAGCCACCGATGCGTGCGGTCCAATACCGTCTATCCCAATCCCGGGTCCGACCGAATGAACTCCATAATAAAACGAACTGCCCGGTCTGGAACCGGGTGTGGGCGTTAAGATATGCCTGCCAGGTTGGGTTGGTTAACGGTATGTCCCATTCGTGCTGGAGTTCTATGCCCGGGGTAATTAATGCCGATTGGAGGAATTGCCAGTTGTAAAATGAGGGTCCGGCGTAGACGGTAAAATACCTTCCGCGCCAGGTGGTGTAACCCGGTCCGTTCATATTGAATCGGGGTTGAATCTGGCGGAAAATGAACGCTCCCTGATAGGTGGTGGTGTTGTAACTGCCCTCAGCCGAAAGGGCGTAGTCCAGGCTCTCCCCCAGCTGACTGCCAGCGAGAAAGACCCGGGTGGACAGGCTGTTCTGACGGAGAATAGCATCAAAGCCACAGCCGTGGTTGGAAAAGACCGGATTGTCTTTACCTGCATAGAGCAGCCCGAGTTCGGAATTATTTAACACCTGCTGTCGGGCAGAAAAAACTGAGTAGATGCTGGTGGGCTCATCTTCGCAGGAACCGGTGACTGCGACGAGTCCGCCCAGCTGGCCCCGGGCGAACCGGTCGGTGTATTTTATCCCGCCCCAGATGGGCACAACCGCGCCACCGGGCAGGGGCTTGCCAATCCGGCGGGAGTAAAACATCTTGATGGGCTGGGTGCTGCCGCCGAATGTCTCCATCGCCTCGGTAAAGAAGGGACGGCGCTCGCTGAGCCAAAGTTCATAACGGGAGAGGTTGACCTGATAGGGGTCAGCCTCAATCTGGGCAAAGTCCGGCAGGGCGGTCAACTGGAAACTGGCGCTGGGTGTCGGATAATAGGCACCGTCAAAACCGGCACTGGCGCTAAAATTGTCCGTCCAGGTCGCATTGCCGGAAAGCGTCTTTTCCTGTCTGATTAAGCCAACCGGGTAAAGTTCTAAATGGAACCCCTGCCTTCCCGGCTTAATACCCTGGAGCCTGCCCATACGCGATACTTTAAAACCGGTTCTCTCCTGACTGGTCCAGAAGGAGCACTCACCCTTTGCCCGGCAGTAACGGGCAAAGTCTATGCCCCATTCCTCAACACCCGGTTTGAACCTTAAGGAGCGAAACGGGATGGCGATTTCTATTACAAATCCCCATGGATGGCGCTTCACTTCGGACCACCAGACCCCGCTCCAGTTTTCCATATCGGCGCCATCCGCGGTAACACGGTAAGTGTTCTCCAGACCATTAAACCCGACATAAAAGGCATAACAGGTGGTTTTGTCGTTAAAGGTATCAATAAATAACTGAACACCATCGCTGGCAGTGTTCAAGCGGTCACTGACCCGGGTCATATCCGGCACCAGACAGCGAAAGGCAACAAATAGATAGTCCTGGTTGAACAGGAGGTAGACGGTGGTTGGTTCCGTTGCCGGGCTACCCGCGTCCGGGCTCTGCTGGATAAACTCACTGGCGGAGTCGCCTTTCTGCCATAAATCTTCCAGGTCGCCATCAATTCCCGGCGCCACCGCGGTGAAATGCGCCTGAATGACCCGTAGTGCTGGCATCGGGAATACGGTGTTTATGAGTACAAGGAGTAATAAGAATGATAGGGAGGGAGGATGGAGCACGGTAGTTCCGACACGGGCGCGGGACATCTCACCTCCCTGTTGTCTGCTTAACCCTGATTTTCTATGCCCGGGGAAAATGAACACCCCGCCCTCCGGGCCACCCCTCTCTAAGAGGGAAATGCCACCACCAACCGCTCACCAAGGAGTGTCGCCACCACCCGCCCCTGCATCTTCCTGCCAATGAAGGGGGTGTTATGGCTGCGGGAGAAAATGGCATCCTCGGTGAACACCCATTTGCTCGCCGGGTCAAACACCACTAGGTTTGCCTCGGCACCGACGGTGACCGCTGGTGGTTGAATTCCCAGAAGGACCGCTGGCGCAAGGGTGAATTTAGCCACCAGTTCGGGCAGGGTCATCACCTTTTTTAGAACCAGTTGTTCATAACTGAGGCTGAATGCGGTCTCAAAACCTATCATACCGGGGGCAGCGGTCTCAAATTCCTTTTCCTTTTCTTCTCTGGTGTGGGGCGCGTGGTCGGTGGCGATGGCATCAATCGTTCCGTCTGCCAGCGCCTGAATGAGTGCCCGGCGGTCAGCCTCACTGCGCAGGGGCGGATTGACCTTGTAATTGGTGTCAAAGTCTTTTATGTCGTCAACGGTTAAAGTGAAGTAGTGCGGGCAGGTGTCAGCGGTAACCGCAATTTTCCGTGTTTTAGCCCAGCGGATAATCTCGACCGTGTCCTGGCTTGATACATGGGAGATGTGAACACGGCTCCCGGTCCAGGAGGCAAGCAGTGTGTCCCGGGCAGCAGCGATCGCCTCGGCAACGCCGGGCACCGGCGGTAAACCGAGACGGGTGGCGCTGAAACCCTCGTGGGCAACACCGGTTGACAGTTCCGGCACTTCGCAATGGGACATCACCACCAGGTCAAAGGTCTTGGCATATTCAAGCACCCGGCGCATCAAGCCCGTATCGCTAATCCAGTTGCCATCATCAGAGAGCGCCCGGACACCCGCCTGCCACATCGCACCCAGTTCGGCAAGTTCTTTGCCCTGGCGCCCTTTGGTGCAAGAGCCAACCGGGATGACGCGGGCATAACCCGCGGCGCGCGCCTGCTCCAGTTCAAACTGGATTAATGCCGGTGAGTCAATTGCCGGACGGGTGTTGGGCATCGGACAGACCTGGGTAAACCCGCTGAGGAACGCAGCACGACAGCCGCTGGCAATCGTCTCTTTTGCCTCATCGCCGGGTTCCCGCAGGTGACAGTGGAGGTCAATAAACCCGGGCAGGATAAATTTATTCCGGCAGTCAATCTTCTCGGCACCCGGGGCACGCAGGTTTCTGCCCACCGCCCGGATAATCCCATCTTCCACCAGGACATCGGCAACTTTAATTTTACCCTTCAGCGGGTCAACCACCCGACCACCGGTAAACAGGCGCCGGCTCATTTTGCCTCCTCGCTCAGTATGCCCCGACCTAGAGCAAGAAGATAAAGCACCGCCATCCGCACCGCCACGCCGTTTTTCACCTGGTTCATAATCAGGGTCTGGGGCAGTTCCCGCACATCGTAGTCCATCTCCACACCCCAGTTCACCGGTCCGGGATGGATGATGACCACCCCGGGGTCAAGTTTATTTAACCTCTCCCGGGTAAGCCCATAAAGGAAACGATACTCCCTCAAACTGGGAATCATGTTCGCACTCATCCGTTCCAGCTGTAACCGGAGCATATGGACAACTTCAACTTCGTAAAGGATGCGGTCCAGGTAGTAGAAAACCTCACAGCCCAGTTCGGCAATCTCCGCGGGTAAGAGCGTTGGTGGCCCGCACACTGCCACCCGGGCACCGAGTTTATTCAGGCAGATGATGGCGGAGCGGGCGACCCGGGAGTGGGCGATATCACCGACAATCAACACCCTTTTACCTTTTAGTGCGCCAAAATGTTCTGTGAGGGTAAAGGCATCGAGCAACGCCTGGGTGGGATGTTCATGCCGACCATCACCCGCATTGACAACAAAGGTGCTCACCCGGCGGGCAAGGAAGTGCGGCACACCGGCGGCGCTGTGCCGGATGACCACACCATCCACCCGCATCGCCTCAATGTTGGCAACGGTATCAAGAATGCTTTCACCCTTTTTCGTTGAAGATGCGGCAACCGCAAAGTTAAGGCACTGGGCGGAAAGCCGGCTTGCGGCTAAATTGAATGAGGTGAGGGTGCGGGTTGAGGGCTCAAAGAAAAGGTTAACAATAGTCTTGCCCCGCAGCGCCGGTACAATCGGAATTGGTCGGTCCAACACCTCCCGGAAGCGCCGCGCCTGCTCCAGGATGGTCAAAATCGTTTCCCGGTCCAGTTCCGCAATGCCCAGCAGGTGCTTTAATCCCGCCATTTATTCCTTCCGGATGAGCACAACTTCGTCTCTGCCGTCCACCTCTTTAAGATAGATGTCCACAATGTCGTCCGGATGGGTGTCAATCTTCATGCCGCAGTAGTCCGGCTGGATGGGCAGTTCCCGGTGTCCGCGGTCAATTAGCACCAGCAGCCGTATCGCCCGGGGACGACCGAAGTCCAATAGTTCGCTCAATGCCGCCCGCACCGTCCTGCCGGTAAATATGACATCATCAACTAGAATCACCGTCCGGTCGTTGATATCAAAGTCAATCGCCGAGCCCCGGACAATCGGCGTCTCCGCCACCAGTTGCAGGTCATCCCGGTAAAGGGTGATGTCCACCGCACCCACCGGGACCTCGCCCAGCCCTGCGGCGATGCGCCGCGCCAAGGGCACGCCCCGGCGCTGAATCCCGACCAGCGCCAGATTGCCGGTGTCATGATTGGTGCGGGCAACCTCAGCGGTGAGGTCCTGGACCAGTTTATTAACTTCCTCTGCTGAAAGTAACCGCCGCTTCATTTGAGAAGGAGCGCCAGGGGGATGAGGACGCAATAGCCGACAACTAAAAGGAACGGCGCAAGGGTGATTGACCCCCGTGATAGGGTGATAAAACCGGCGGCAATGGTCGCCACTCCCGCAAGGAGCAAGAAATAGTTCTTTCTCTTCAGGCGGAGTTCTGGCGCCGCTGGCGCCCCCGCGGCGGTCTGCGGTTTCCCTTTCGGAATTTTCTTTTCTTTCGCCTTCATCGCCTCTTCCTCATCATATTGAGCAAAACTGCCCTGTCAAGAAACTTCTTCCCGCCGCGCGCCAGTTACAACCCATCATCCGGCACCTCCTTGAATCGCTTTTCTAAACAGGCAACAATCGCCTCATCATCCGATGGTAGAAGCAGATGCACCCCGCGAAAGTTGTCCAGAAAGTTGTGCCGGGAAAAGGGCGAGAGGACGATGCCACCACTGGTGCGAAAGTAACGCCGGAATCGCGACCATTCATAGGTGTAGGTAAAAATTCTTTTATCCACCGTCACGCCGTTCGGGCTCAAATGATAGGTGATGGGCAGAAAGTAGGTATGGGTGGCGGCAAAGAGGACGACCAGGGCAACTAGGGTAAGGACCGGACCAAGGGTAAACAGGGTGAAAAGGAGAAAGAGGAGCAAAAAAATAGTTACCAGGACCGTCTTGCGCGGTGTCTCTTTTGCCCGCCAGACCGTCCAGGTTACATCCCCGGCGCTTTTCTCGGCGATATAACTTTCCTGGTGGGCCCGGTCCGGGTCGAACGGACGACCAACTGATTATGAGTCAGTTGCTCTGACCATCTGAGCTACGGGCCCGTTAAATAATCATAACTGCTGCTCAATACCAAGTCAACCCGTTTCACCATTCGGATTCGTCATCATCGCCGTAAAGGGGCTCAAAGTCATCCGGCTCATTTTCGGACAGAAACCTCTCGGTCAGTTCTTCTTCCTCCGGTTCCAAAAGGATGTCTTCTGGTTCCTGGGCTTCGGGGTGAGGACGACCGCGCAGCCGCACCGAATTTTTCTTTCTGGCTCTTTTCTTTGCCTTCATTGCCTTCCTCCTTCACTTTTAGACATCACCACAGAACCGTTCCTCCCTGCCACCGGATGGCAGGCGGCACTGCGTAACCCGGACATATCAATCACCATCACCGATGCCTTCCAATGTGAAAATTACCAATTTCTCATTACCTGTCAAGGAGAATTTTTTACCCCGTCCCGCGGCGCCGCCGGTTAAAAATCGAGCGGTAAATTTTGACCGCAAAGGAATTTTTATTAGCATTGCCCTGTGGAACTGGCACTCGCGGTCAGGGAACTTATCCGGGACTATGGCAGTAACCGGGCGGTTGACCGGCTGTCTTTTACCGTTAGCCCGGGCGAGGTGTTCGGGTTAATCGGCCCCAACGGCTCCGGCAAGACCACCACATTGCGTATTATCGCCACCCTCTTAAAGCCCACCGCCGGCGAGGTCAAGGTGTTCGGTCTGGATGTCCTCCGTCAGGCGGGTGCGGTGCGCCGGCTCATCAGTTATCTGCCCGAGGAGGCAGGCGCCTACAAGAACCTGTCCGGCCTTGATTACCTCCGGTTTATGGCGACCTTTTATTCCCGGGACACGGTTGAGCGCGACCGCCTGGTCGAGCGCGGGGTGAACCTTGCCGGACTCGGGCGCCAGATTGGCGATAAGGTGTCAACCTATTCCAAGGGGATGGCAAGGAAACTCCTTCTTGCCCGGGCGCTGATGGTGCAACCGCAACTGGCGATTCTTGATGAGCCGACCTCGGGTCTGGATGTGGAGAACTCAATTGAGATTCGTAACAAAATCCGGGCGTTTGCCCGGCAGGGGACAACCTTTCTTGTCTCCTCCCACAATATGCTGGAGGTGGAGTTTCTCTCGGACCGGGTCGGCGTCATCCGCCAGGGCAGGTTAATCGCCCTGGGCACACCGCAGGAGTTAAAGTCCCGTTATGACGCCAGCAACCTGGAAGAGGTTTTTCTCAAGGCGGCAGGATGAGGATAATCGGTACAATTATCGTCAAGGAGTTAAGGGAACTGCTGACCCGGCGGATGCTCTTGCCGTTTGTCGCCATCATGGTGTTGTTTCTATTTATCGGTCGGGCGCTCCGGGGCGAAACAAAAAAGGCGGGAGCACCCCAGCCGGTCCTGGCGCTGATTACCGACAGCTGTCCGTTAACCGACACCATTGTCCGGATGCTCGAGGACGCGGGCACGCTCATCACCCGCACCAGCGCCCCGAAAGAGTCCGCCCTGGTGCAGGCAGAAAGGGCGGGCTTTGCCGCGCTGGTGGTTTTCCCGGACAGCATCACCACCCGGCTTGCCCGCGGCGACACCCTGCGCTTTGAGGTGTGGAACATCCTGAAGGGCTTTTCCTTTGCCCGCACCATCCGCACCACCCGGGTCCAGTCTACCCTGAATGGGGTCAACCGGCTGCTCAGCCAGCAACTGCTGGCGCGGCACCTGCCCGCCATAGCGCCAGAAAACATCCAGCAGCCCCTGCGCACCGCGGAGTTCGTTGTCCTGAAAGGACGCAGTGCGCCCGGCAGTGCCGCGCTGGTGCAGGGGATGGTCATCTCCCAGACCTTTATCATCCCGATTGTCCTCTTGATGGTCATCATCTACGCCAGCCAGATGATCGCCGCCTCCATCGGTATGGAAAAGGAGAATAAAACCCTGGAGACGCTTCTCACCGTACCGGTCAACCGGGTGGCGATTGTAATTGGCAAGATGCTCGGCGCCGCGCTCGCCGCGATGGTGATATCCGCGCTATTTACCCTCGCGCTGCTCTATTACTCCACCGCCTTTTCTGGAATGGATGCCGGCTTAAAGGGCACCGGCGCACCGGCACCAGATGTCAGCACACTCTACCGGCTCGGACTAAACTTCACCCCGGAGGCGCTCACCCTGATTGGTCTCACCCTCTTTCTGGCAATCCTAGCGGCGCTCGCCCTGGCAACACTCCTGGCGGTATTTGCCGAAGATGCGAAAAGCGCCCAGACCGCCATCACCCCCCTGATGATTCTCTGCCTCCTGCCCTACTTCTTCACAATGTTTTTCGACATCAACACCATCTCCCTGCCCTTAAAAATCATCATCTTTGCCATCCCGTTTTCCTACCCCTTCCTCACCCCGCAGGCGATTATCTTTGGCAACTATCCCCTGATTATCTTTGGCATTGGCTATATGCTTTTCTTTGCCATCGCTGCGGTTATGATTACCGCCCGCATCTTCGCCACCGACTACATCCTCACCGCCCGCTTCCGGCTCCGGCGCCGGCGCTGATTAACACCGCCATCATCCACAACGCAAATCGCACCACCGCCGTCAAAGCGCTACTGACAACAGTTACCCGGGCCAAGCGCAACACTGAAACCCGTGCGCAACACCGGACTACCAACTAAGTAACCGCACAGAAGATTAACCCCGCCGCAGACCAGAACGCCCCTACCGCCACCGGTAGATTAACCTGGCAATTTACCCCCCGGCAACCCCCGGGACTGCCCCGGGCTATCCCCCGGGAAAATCCGCTAATCTAACAACTATCGTCCTTTCAAATAATTATAAACAATTACCGCCCGGAGAACTTGTTGCCTTTATGTAAACTAAGGTTTTATGGTGCAGTCCGGTTTGACCGGCTGGTTGTGCCCTTTCCCCGGGCAAGGGAGGCGACTGTGCCCAGGATACAGATAAAGCCAAACATAACAAAGACGGTGCGGATGGTTTTAAGCAACCCGTTCTGAAGCCCGGGCTGGAGCGCGACATTGCCGATAAAAAGGGAAACCAGCATCATCACCAAGCCGTAGGAGAGCATCTGCCCTAACAGTCGCATCGTTGCCAGGGTTGCCGAGGCGGTGCCGTAGTTTTCCGCGCTCACCGCGCTCATCACCGCATTGGTGTTGGGTGCGGAGAAAAGCCCGAACCCCGCGCCGAGCAGGACCAGCCCGGCGGTAATCAGGCTCAGGGGTGTGGCTCTGCCCAGGAGGGCAAAAAGGAAAAGCCCGATGGTGGAAACCGCCATTCCCAGTGAGGCAAGGGTGCGCGGCGCGATGCGGTCCGAGAGCCTGCCCGTCACCGGCGAGAAGATTGCCATCACCACCGGCTGGCTCACCAGGACAATCCCTGCCGCCTGCGCGCTCAGCCCCTTGATTGACTGCAGATAAAGGCTCAAAAGGAGTCCGACACCCGCGGTGGCCGCGTAGTTGAAAAGCGCCGCAAGGTTGGCAAAGGTGAAGCCGGGATTACGGGTGAACAGGGCAAGGGGAAACAGCGGCAGGGTAACCCTCAACTCCCACAGCCCGAAGGTGATTAACCCCATGATGCCGGTGATGATTAATATCACCGCATAAACCTGCGGCAACCGGGTCAGCCCGAAAATCAAACTCAAAATCGCACCCGCATAGATGAAGGCGCCAGTGAGGTCAAACCCGCCCCGGTTGTTTTGCGCGCGGGCATCAGGCTTAAGCAAAAGGGCAAAAACGAGCGCAACGATACTGAAAGGCAGGTTGACCGCAAACACTGCGCGCCAGCCAAAATGAGCGGTAAGGACACCACCCAGAAACGGACCGAGCGAAAGACCGGTGTAAACCGCTGCGGTGTTAATCCCCAGCGTCAGCCCCTTACTTTCCGGTGGATACCTCTCGGTCAAAAGCGCAACACCGGTGCCGAAGATTAAAGCACCGGCAACACCCTGAAAAAAACGGGCAAAGATGAGGACCGCGGCGGAATGTGCCATCACCGCCAGCACTGTGGCTATGATGTAGATAACCAGACCGAGGAGAAACACCAGTCGGCGTCCCACGAGATCCGCAACCCTGCCCGCGGGCAGAATAAAGATGCCCGCGCTCAACAGGGAGATGGTGGCAACCCAGCTTAAAGTCAGGGCATCAAGGTTCAGCTCTGCGCCGATTGCCGGCAGTGCGATATTGATTAAAGAACTCATAAACGGCGTAAGAAATGAACTGATACCTGCCGCGCTGGTGGCAATCAACCGCTCCTTGCCGTTGTCCGGTTTCACTATCATCGCCCCCGGCGTTTTTCCACCGTCACCTGATGATGTAGATGCGCCCGCGCGGCCCGTCATTTTCTATCACAACATACACACCCGCGGCAAGGGAATTAAACCGCGGGGGTGCGACCGCCATGCCCGCGCAGTTGTAAACACGGCTGCTGGCTGGAATCGGCGCCCTTTTACCGGTGATAAGGCGCACCGGCGTCTCCACCCCCTTCTCCTCAACCCCGACACCGGTAATTGCGCCATACCGGTAAAACACATCCTTATTCCCGCTTCGGGTATCCTCCCACACCAGATGCAAACCCTGACCTGTGTCGCAAATGACCGCCGGACGGCTGACATCGCCCGGGCTCAAAGGGGTCAACGGCTCCGGCTCGGACCAGTTGCCATATCTGTCGCGAAAGGCATAGATTAACTGGTAGTTGTTGGGTGAATGCTGCGTTCTTCCTGCCCAGACGAGATGGCACTCACCGCCGGCACGGGTGTCAATAAATGGCTGTTGCTGCTGGTAGGTGACACCACCGGTGACCATCCGGATTTCACCCCAGCCCGATAGTGTGCGCTCGCGGTGAAAAATCTGGCGATAAATCACCCCGGGGTAAATCCCCTGCCAGACGATATGCCAGTTATCATTACCAGCTGCCGCCACTGTGGCGGAAAACTGCTCCGTCGGCCCGGGAAAATCGGAAACCAGTTCTGTCTCCTGCCACACCCGGTTAACCCGGCGCCGACAGAAAATGAGCTTTTCCTGACCGCCGTTGTCCTGACCGAGCCAGACAACGCCCAGGTTGCCCGCAGAATCAACCGCCACAGTTGCCGCGGAATGGGAGGACGCAGTATCGGTCACCTGCTCCTCGGGCAGCCAGCCTGTGCCCGGCTGAAACTCCTTATGAAAAACCTGGGGCAAGCCACCGGTATCCGGACTCGCATACCAGACCAGATGCAACTCTCCGGTGCCAGGGCGTACCGCAATAACCGGATAGTAGCGCTCAGGCAGAGCAAGGGACGGGACCAGGAGGGTTTCCGGACCCCAGCGTCCAGTGGCGGCGGAATACCTTTTATACCAGATGCCCCGCGGGTTATTGCCCTGGGTGTGCCAGACCAGATGGATGTTGCCCTGCTGGTCAGCGGTGGCTGATGGGTTATAGCAGATATTGGGCACCCGGGTGAGACAGGTCTCGGGTAACCAGAAACCGGCTGCCCGGTAAAACCGGCGCTGAAAAATCTGCACCGGCGCGACACGCCCGTCCCGCCAGAAAACCCAGATATCACCCGCCGGGTCAACCGCAAACGATCGCTGGCCATTGTTCCCCAGCGACTGAACCGTCGTATCGGTGGTCAGTTGCACAATGCTGTCCCACTCCACACCCGACACCAGCATGGGAACAAACAACAGAAGGACAACGCGCATTATTTACTGATAAAGGTTATCATCTTTTTACCTCCTGGCAATACTGTCCTGCTGCAGCCAGCGGTATCGGTTGACAACACCACAGCGGGCGATTAATCTCTCATTATGAATAAAACAATCCTGTGTGCCATTTTTATAAACGCCCTAACGATTTTCCCCTGTGTCATCCTGATGACCTGTGCGCCCACACCGGCGCTGCTCAAGACGATGCAGCCGTATTCCATATCACCGCAGTTTGACCTGTCCCGCACCTGGCGGATTGCGGTCCTGCCGGTAGCCGGTGGCGCCAACTCGGATACCGGCACTAACCAGCGTCTGGTGGAGCATGCCGAGATGCAACTGATGAAGGTGGTTAACCTTTCCGTGGTTGACCGCAGCACGGTGGCGGCGATTTTAAAGGAACAGGAGTTTTCCTATTCTGGGGTCGTTGACCCGCAGACCGCGGCGCGGCTGGGCAAGTTGATGGGTGCGAGCGCGGTGATGACCATCCGCATAAATCAGGTAAAACACGACCCATTCTTCTCCGATTCACCGGAGCAGCGCGACGCCAGCCTGACTGTGCGCATTATCAATGTGGAAACCGGAGAACTGTTTTACTCTGCTCAGGGCGAGGGGAGCAGTTTTTATGGTGCGGAATCGGCGCTGACCGCAGCGCTGGATGTTGCCCTTTTACCGTTGTTACAACAAGGAGGTGTGAAGTGAAGTTCCGTAATCGGCATTACCTGCCTTTGATATTGACCGCGGCGCTACTTGTCCGGTTTTTCGGCTGCGCCAGCCCGACCGCCACGGTCCGGCAAGCCGGCGCCGCCACCACACCCACCCAGGCGCCGGTGAGCGGTCCGATTGAGATGCCCCGCATACCGGAAGAGGAGTTCACCCTGCCGGCACCGGTGGCAGACATTGTTAAGCCCGGTGAGATTGTGGAACCGGTCCCGGGTGGTGCGATTGACTGGGGAGCGGGTGTTGTCCGGGCAAGGGGCTCGGGTGTGATTGACCCGGGTGACCCCAATCCGGCGCGTGCAAGGTTGATGGCAGAACGTGCCGCAGTGGTTGTTGCCCAGCGCAACCTCCTGGAAATCATCAAGGGCGTTCGGGTCGACTCCGACACCAAGGTTGAGAACTTTGTCACCCGCTACGATGTTATCTACTCCCATGTTGAAGGTGTGGTCAAGGGCGCTCGCCAGGTGGGCCCGGCAAAGTTTGACTCCCTCGCGGGTATCGTGGAGGTGGAACTGGAGGTCAACCTGACCGGACCGCAGAGCGTTGCCGACGCCCTCACCCCGGCATTTACCCCAGCGCCGACAGCACAACCACCGACAACCGCCTCCGCGGCGGTGCGGGAGTTCTTCCGCCAGTACTCCGGGTTGGTGCTTGATGCCGGCAACACCGGGCTCAAACCCGCGCTATTTCCCAAAATCTATGACGAAGATGGCAACCTTCTCCTAGACACCAGAGACTACTACCAGTTCACCGGTGCGACCGGTCAGCAGTTCCTGCACTACATCAACCGACTGGATGAAATCCTTGCCCGACCCGAATTCGCTGGCCAGCCGCTGGTGCTCAAGATAAAACAGGTGCGGGGCAAACTGGGCGCCGACATCGTATTGAGCAGACAGGATGCGGACCGGTTGAAGTGGCTGAAGGACGGCGCCAGGTTCCTGTTTGACGCCGGGCGCTTCCTGGTTAAACTATTATTATAGGGGAGACGAAATTGAAAAATATTATCCCGTTTCCTCTGTTGGTTGCTATCGCGCTGTTAATTAACTGCTATTATCCCGCTTACACCCCGCCCGCCACCCGCACCACCAGCACAACCGAGGTTGTGCTTTCTGGTGGTGAAGGTGTGGAAGTCGTTGCTGAAGGGGTCGCGGCGCTCACCGCCACACCGGAAATCGCCCGGGACCAGTCGATCAAAGATGCCCTGCGCAAGGCGGTGGAGCAGGGGGTGGGCAGTTTTATCAACTCCGAAACCCGGGTGGAAAACTTTCAACTCCTTTCCGACCGCATCTACTCCCAGGCAACCGGCTATGTGTCATCTTACCGGATAATCACCGAGACCCGCGAGGGGGACCTCTACCGGGTGGTCGTCCGGGCAAAGGTGAAGATGGAAAAGATTGAGGACGACCTGCAGGCGATTGGCATCCTGGTTGGCGAGCAAGGGCGACCCAGGATAATGGTGGTGGTGCGCAAGGTGAACAGCGGCGACCGGGGGCAGAGCACGGACCGGATTGCCATTACTGAAGAGACGCTCGTCCCGGAGTTGATTGAGACGATGCTCTCAGCTGCATTCAGCGAAAAGGGGTTCCCGGTTGTTGACCGCGCCACCGTGGAGAAAAACCTCAACCAGGAGCGCCTGCGCCGGCTCCTGGAGGGTGATGAACAGACCGCCATCCTCCTCGGTCTGGAATCCGGCGCGGAAATCGGTGTTATCGGCACAATCCAGGAGGCAAAGGAGAAAAGGGCTGTCCCCTATCAATCCGGTGAGCAGGACTTTTACCGGATTGACCTCAGCGTCCGGGCGGTCAATCTCAAGACCGCTGAAATCATCGGCGCCACCGCCCTGACCTCAGCGGTGCCGTTCAGCCCGGAGGCGGCAAGGCGCCAGGCAGCCGACTCCGCCAGCACGGCATTCATCTCCCGCATCCTCACCTCCTGGAAGCGCCGGCAGAACATCACCCAGATTTACGCCACCGGTGCGGACTACGAGAGGGTTGAGCGGTTTAAGTTTGAGATAATGGCAAAGATTCGCGGGGTGCAGGCGGTCATCACCCGGCAGTTAGTCGGCACCACCGCAATAATTGAGATTGTGTCCGAGACCGCCACCCCGGAAATCATCACCGAACTGGGGGGCAAAAACCTTGCGGTGCCGTTTCAGATTCAGGGCTACTCTGGCAACCGCATCGACATAAAATTCACCCCATAAAAAGGAGGCAGGATGAAAAAGTTGCTACCATTTATAACGATTTTGCTAATCGCTCCGTGCCTCTGGGCAGCAACCGATACCTTAAAACCCACAGCGCTTTTTGTCCATCCGGATGCCGCGGGTAAACTGCCGCTGATTGGCACGGTGGCGATAACCATCAGCGGTGTTGACCGCGCGGGCGCCCGTTTGCTTGAGGACGCCCTGGCGATCCATCTGCTCGCTGATAGCATCAGGGTTATTTCTCCTAAAGAGAAGGAAATTGGCCGCGAGCGTCCGTTACCACCCGAGCCGGTGGAATGGGCAAAGAAGTTGGGCGCCAACACCTTGCTTGCCGGCACCCTGGTTGCCCGGTGTGGTCATTGCGCCCGGGGCAAAAGCGGCTGTTCAAATGAAGGGATAAGGGCGGTGTCGTTTTATCTGGTTGATGTGCCGCAGGACAAAATCCTCCTCTGGGCGCTGTACGAACCGCCGGAAAACACACCGCCAAGCACTGTGGCCAATAACTTTGTTAAAATAATGATAGAAAGCCTGAAGGAAAAGGAGGAAAAATGAGAAATACGCAGGCAATACCAGCACTACTGTTAACCATCATATTAACCCTTTTCTCCGCCTGCTCCACCACCCACTATGTCCGACCGGATGAGGTTACCGAATGGGACTACACCTACACCGACACCGATATGAAACTCCTTGCCGAGAAGATGGTGATGTCGCTTGCCGGGGTGAAACTGCCGGCGAGGTCTGATACCACCAAACCGGTGCTGGCGTTCCTTGCCATCGGCAACCGCACCTCCCAGCACATTGACACCGAGGGGGTTGCGGAAAAGATTATGGTGGCGCTTTTGAAACTGAGTAAGTTCCGTATCGTTGACCGGGAACTGCTGAAACAGCAGGCGCGGGAGCTCGCCCTGCAGGAGACCCAGCGGATTGATGTTGATGGTGCGGTGAAACTGGGCAATCTGATTGGTGCGGACTACTTCCTCACCGGCGACATAATGAGCATTGAGAAAACCAAGGGCGCAACCACCCTCGCCTATTACAAGTTAACCATGCGCCTGGTGGATGTGCACACCTCCGAGATTGTCTGGGCAGAGGAGGAGGAGTTAAAGAAGAAAAGCAGTAAAGCCTGGTACGAGTAGCCCGGGCAAAAGATGCCTCGCTCGCTTTCCGTCCTGTTAATCCTCCTTGCGCTACTCTTTTTCAACTGTCCGCCCAGCACCTCCACAGTCCCGCCTGCCCGACCCCGCTACTTTTCCAACCTTGTCTATGAGCCGGCAATCACCCGCTATAAGAGCACGGTGGAAAAGAAGTTTCAGGAAAAGGACCTTTCCTATATCCTTTCGCTTTTGAGTTATGGTATCACCTCGTTCTATGGTGGCTCAATCGCTGATGCTAAAAAGGCGTTTATGGCCGCCTACCGGGTGGATGCCGGGGACCGACCCGGGGCGGCAAAACTCTACGACTGGCTGGTGGTTGACTCCAGAACGGTGTATAAACTGAAAAAGCGGGAAAGGGAACTGGTGCACCTCTATCTCGGGCTCTGCTATCTCCTCGAGGACAACATCCCTGAGGCGCTGGTCGAGTTCAAGAAACTGCGCCAGTTTGACCAGGACGCCTCAAAACTGCCGGTGGTCAACTTCTATATGGGCCTGGGGTTTGAAAAGCAAAAGAAGTGGGACGATGCCTTGATTGAGTATCGCGCGCTAAAAGAAATGCCGCACAGTTACTTTGCCGAACTGGGCGCCAGCCTGATTCGCCAGATTGAACTCCAGCGTGATAGCGGACTGGCACCGCAGCCGGACTCGGTGGAGTTGATTGTCCACATAGACCATCAAACCGCCACAAGCATCGGCCGGGCTGAGGTGTATCTGGATGCAAACCAGTTTGTCGCAACCCTGCCGGAAAACGGCGACAGCTTCAATGTCCAGCTGACCGCCCTTGAGGCGAATCGCCGGGCGATGCAGCAGGCATCAGCAAAGGCGGCACGCCTGGGTTTGCGACTCCTGGGCGGACTACTGCTCGAGCGGGCGCTGCCGGGTGCGGGTCGGGAACTGGCGGATGACATTGCCGACATCACCCTGGGCAAAGAGGAGGAGAACAAAGACACCCGCGCTTGGGGATACGCACCCCTGAACATCACCTTTGCCCGCTTAAAGATTCCTGCTACTACGGAGGCGGTGCGGCTGGTTTTCTACAATCGGGCGGGCGCGATGCAGGGCTTTTGCGACTATCCTCTGCAGGGCAAGAACGCCCGGGCAAAATTTGCCGCCGGCACCTTCTTTATCATCGCCGGTCTGGCAGAGGAGTTTTATGTTTATCAAAATTAAACAGGAGGTTAAAATGAAGCGTTTACCAGTTTACCTTATCAGCCTGATACTCTTGCTTGCCTGCTCCACGACCATCAACTCCCTCTGGATAAACCGCGAAACCGCCAGCCGGCGCTGGGTAATCAACAACCCGGTGCTTGCCTCTGACATCCGGGTGCTGGATGTTAAGGAGGAGGAGTCGGACGGTGCCCTGATTGTCAATGTCCTGTTAAAAAACGGCTGGCATATGCCCATCGGCGGCAAGGTGAAGATGCTCTTTTACGACAATAACGGCGTCCAGATTGACGACCCCTGGGGCTGGCATCAGGTGCTGCTGGAGTCCAATCAGGAACAGTGGGTAAAGTTCATCGCACCGAAACCCGCAGACCAGATATCCAGAATGAAACTGATGCTCCGGGGCATCAACCGCTACTCCAGCGCCCGCTAAACCGGGCAAGGGCGCATCCGGGCGTTCGCTTAGTTTACATAAAGGCAACACATTACCGGATGCGCTATTTTTTATAATCCTCTGATATCCCGATGGTTAACGAGATTTCTCAATTGTTCAGGGAGCTAGTCCCCGGCAGCCCCGGGGCTAGAACTGGTGGGGGTGTCAGGATGGGCAGCAGCAGTTATAATCCCGCTTTTTCCCTGGTGGCAGCGCGGTTTGTTGGCGATGCGGGGCGGCGGTTGTCCGGTTGTCAACCGGGTTGCCGGTTCTGGCCCGGGCTGCTCGACCTGTTCAGGGGTGACACCCGTTTTCGGCAGCCGGGACTCTAACCCCATCGGCATCCGCAGTTGACAAAATAACGCCGCCGGGGTATAATTTTTTATGCAGAAACTTATTATCAGTCTGCTTCTGTCCCTCTTGACCGCATCCGGTTTTGCCCGCCGTTTTACCGGTCCCTATCCGGTGTACGATGCCGGGGTGCCGATCGATGTCGGCTACTACGGCGCACCGGTTATGGCAGACTGGGACGGCGACGGCAGGAAGGACCTGATTTGCGGTCAGTTTGAACTGGGTAAAATCCGGTTCTATCGCAACATCGGTGAGGACACCGCGCCGGTGTTTAACGGCTATGTCTTCCTGCGCGCCGACGGTGTCGAAATCACCCTGCCTTACGGTTGATGTGTCGGGTCAAGTCCACAGGTAGTGGACTGGAACTCTGACGGACAACTTGACATCGTCTCCGGTGACCGCAACGGCTACTTTAATGTGTTTATCCGGCAGGACACCAGCCTGGTTGGATTCCGGCAGTACCGGCTGATGGACTCCACCATCCTGGATGTGGGGAGCAACTCCCAGCCGGCGGTGATTGACTGGAATGGCGATGGCAAAAAGGACCTCATCCTGGGCACTGAAACCGGTTATATCCACTTCTACCCCAATCTCGCCGCGGACACCTGGCCAATGTTTCAGACTTACTCCTACATTGATGTTGAGGGTAGCCCGATTTATCTTTATCGTGTTAACCCTTATGTATTTGACCTTGACCGGGATGGCGTCAACGACCTCATCTGCGGTAGTAACGACGGCTATGTCCGCTTCTATCGCAACACCGGCACCAACGTCAATCCGGTGCTTGCCCAACCCGAGACCCTGAGAACGGTTGACGGCACACCCATCCAGCCGCCCGCGCCTTACCCCTATGGTGCGCGCTGTGGCTTTGGTTTCTGGAATGGCGATACGGTGCCGGACTTGCTCCTTTCCGGCTACGATGGCACGGTTGTTCTTTATCTCGGTGAGCCGATGGTGGGGGTGGAAGAGCAGCTGCCTGGACCTTCACCAGTGGTGCTTTCGGTTCAACCCGCAGTGGGTCGACCGCCATTTTCCATCACTTTTGTTGGCGAAAACCCGGACCGGAGGAGCGGCACCACTTTAACCATATTTGATGCCACCGGCAGAACCGTGCGAACGCTTAGTGTCGCTAACCCGGTTGTCTGGGATGGCACCGACCACACCGGAAGGAAGGTTTCACCGGGCATATATTTCTGCCGACTGAACCAGGAGAACCGTCCAGGGGTCAGGTTGGTTTTAACAGGAGAGTAAGCGCCGACTACGGACAACACCCGTCACCGCAGAGCCTGACTTACCTTAAAATCGAGGTGACGGGTGTTGTTTTTGGGATTATAATAGAGGCACTTTGAACCTGTTATTACTCATTATCACCCAGACCGTTACATATCACGGCATCGCCAGTGCCCGGTTGAATCTCAATAAAGAATCCGGTCGGGTCAGCGGTAAGGCTGAGGCGGAATACCGTCCCGGGATAGAGGCGGTCCTGCCGCTGGCAATCGGCAGGTTTGACCTTGAAGCTTCGGTTCAGGTGGCATTTGCCGGGAGTGCGGCACTCAAGGAAGGTACCAACCTGTACCTGACAAAAGAAGGCATCAATTTCCGGTTCCAGCACCGGATTGAACCCTACCGCCTGTTCCTTTCCTATAACAACACCAGGTACGAGCTGCGCCTTGGTCTGCAACAAATTAACTTCGGTTCTGCAATCATTCTGCGTCCCTTGCGCTGGTTTGACCGGATTGACCCGCTTGATCCGCTGAAAAACACCAGCGGCGTGTCCGGACTCCTGGGCCGGTATTACCTTGCCAGCAACCGCCTCTGGGTCTGGTGTTTGATTGGCAACACCGCGCCCAAGGGGATGGAAACCACCCCGACGCCCGGATGGACTCCTGAACCTGGCGCCAGAATAGAAATCGGACTACCACGGGGAGAAGCGGGGTTGAGTTTTCATCACCGCCACACCGCGATCGACGCTGACACCCTGCCTGAGAACAAGTTTGGGGTTGATGGCAGATGGGATATTGGCATCGGCATCTGGTCAGAGGCGGTGGCGGTAAAAACCGCTGACCGCTGGCAGGAGCAGGTGATGCTGGGCGGTGATTACACCTTTGCGCTCGGCAACGGATTGACCGTGCTTGCCGAGCATATGGTTAACCACACCGATGCCTGGTTGCGTTATTCCGCGGTTTCCCTGAGTTATCCTGTAAACATCACTGACAACCTTACCCAGCTTTTCCTGTTTGACTGGCAGGAACACAGCCCGTATATTTATCTTGCCGGACAGCGGACACTGGACAGGTGGCGGTTTATCCTCGCCGGGTTTATTTACAACCGGCTTAAGAATGGCGGCGTGGAATTGCGGGTAATATTTAATCACTGAGAGGAGAGAAAAGTGGCGAATGAAAATGATTATATCATTCAGACCTTTGAGCTGGTGAAACGGTACCCGATGGGCCGGCAGGAACTGGTAGCACTCAAGAAGGTAAACCTGAAGTTCCGTCGGGGTGAGTTCAGCGGCGTTATTGGCCCATCCGGTTCCGGCAAGACCACACTTCTAAACATCATCGGCGCCCTGGATACCCCCAGTTCCGGCTCGGTGGTGGTGCTGGGTGAAAGGGTGGAGAGCCTATCTTCCCAGCGTGCCGCCCAGCTGCGCCGCCAGCACATCGGCTTTATCTTCCAGACCTTTAACCTGTTACCGGTTTACACCGTATATGAAAATGTGGAATTTCCCCTGCTGCTCTTAAAAGTCCCGCCGGCAGAACGGCGCCAGAAGGTGATGGCGGCACTGGAATGGGTCGGTCTGGCGGACCGGGCAAAATCCCGACCCAGTCAGCTGTCGGGTGGTGAAAGTCAGCGGGTGGCAATCGCCCGGGCGGTGGTCAAACAACCAGCAATTGTCCTGGCGGATGAGCCCACTGCGAACCTGGATGCGGAAAACTCCTATCACATCCTAGACACAATGGTAAAAATCAATCAGGAACTCAGGACAACCTTTATCTTCTCCACCCATGATGAAAAGGTCATCCGCTACCTCCGGCGCCAGATTAAACTTCTTGATGGCGCGGTGGTTGCCGATGACATTGTTCAACCATCAACCGCGCAATATGACCGCACTCCAGCTGGCAATTCGTAACCTGCGGGCAGCTGGCATTCGCACCTGGCTTAACGCCTTTGCCCTCTCCCTTGCCTTTGTGGCGATTATCTTCGGGCAGGGGCTGCTGGAGGGTGTTAACCGCCAGGCAGAACAGGCAGCGGTCGCCTTTGAGTTCGGAGGCGGTCAATTCTGGCAACAGGACTACGACCCTTATGACCCGCTGAGTGTAGCGGAGGCCCACACCGTCATCCCCGACACCTTGAACGCCCTCATCCAGGCGGGCGGGGCGGTACCTATCCTGATTGTCCCGGGCAGTATTTACTTCGGCGGCAAGATGCTACCGGTCCTGCTCAAGGGTATCCCCGCGCACCAGACCGTGCTGAAAATTCCCACCGCGGTTCTCGCTGACACAACCGAACACCTGCCGGTCCTTCTGGGACAACAGATGGCAAGGACCGCGGGCGTCGATGTTGGCGATTACATTACCATTCAATGGCGTGACGCCCGGGGCGCCCTTGATGCCCGGGAGGCGCGGGTGGTGCAGATAATGCAGACCACGGTTGCCACGATTGACCAGGGGCAGGTGTGGTTACCGTTGGAAATACTCTGGAAATTAACCGGGCTGGAAAATCAGGCAACCCTGCTCACCATTAAAAAGGGAATTACACCACCGCCGGCACCACCGGGCTGGCGCTTCCGCTCCCTTGACTTCCTCCTGGCTGACCTGCGCACAATGATAAAGACCAAGACGGTGGGGCAATTGATTATGTTTATCATCCTCTTTCTTTTGGCGATGCTGGCGATCTTTGACACCCAGGTGTTCGCGATCTTCCGCCGGCGAAGGGAAATCGGCATGCTTATCGCGCTCGGACTCACCCGGGCACAGGTAATTGCGATGTTTACCCTGGAGGGCGCATTCTACGGCGTGCTCGCGACCCTGCTGGGTTCAATATACGGCACGCCCCTGTTTGCCTACCTCAGCGCCCATGGCATCTCCTTCCCTGGTGGCAATCAGTGGGGATTTGCCCTGGAAGAACGGATGTATCCGGTCTATCCGCTCAGTTTAATTCTCGGCACCACCATCTTGGTTCTCCTTGCCGCGACCTTTGTCTCCTGGCTGCCCACCCGGCGCATCGCCCGGCTTAAACCCACCGACGCCTTGCGGGGTAAAGGTATATGAATAACTTTATTATCAAGGGCATCCTGCGCGACCGCACCCGCACCCTGTTTCCTTTCCTGACCGTGACGATTGGTGTTGCCCTTGCCGTTTTTCTTGACGCCTATCTGCGCGGCACAACCGACAGCATGTTTAACACCACCGCCCGGCTTGCCTGTGGCCATCTGATGGTCACCACCCGCGCCCGCGCCCAGGCGGGTGAATACGCCACCCCGGAACTGGCGCTCCTGGATGGGGCAGGTGTTAAGCGGGAACTGGCAACCGCCTATCCGGACATCTCCTGGACCGCACGCATCCGCTTCCAGGGTCTGCTGGATATCCCTGACTCCCTGGGCAACACCCGTGTTCAGATTCCCATAACCGGTCTGGCGGTTGACCTGACCCCTGACGGGATTGAACGCACCATCCTCAGGCTTGACCGCAGTCTGGTCAACGGCGCAATTCCCCGGCATCCGAACGAGGTGCTGTTGAGTGAGCAGCTCAACCAGCGGCTCGGGCTCAAACCGGGTGACCGGTTGACCCTGATCACGATGACCGCGGATGGCGGGATGGCGATTGCCGACTTTACCCTCGCCGGCACCATCCGCTTCGGGATAACCAGCCTTGACCGCTCGGTGCTCGTGGGCAACCTAACCGGTATCAGCCAGACCCTCGCCCTGGAGAACGGCGCAACCGAAATCTTAGGGTTCTTCCAGAACGGTGTTTATGATGACCGCCGGGCAATCGCCATCAGCCAGGAATATAACGCCCGCCACGCCTCAGCCGATGAGTTCGCGCCGCTGATGCGTCCCTTGCGGGAGGCAAGCGGTATGGGACAACTGATTGACATTGTCAATAACGCCACCGCGCTCATCCTGGTGATCTTTATCATTGCGATGGCGGTGGTGCTCTGGAACGCCGGGTTGCTCAACTCCCTGCGCCGTTATAACGAAATCGGCATCCGTCTGGCGCTGGGCGAGACCAGCCGCCACATCTACCTCTCGCTCCTGGGTGAGGCGTTCTTTATCGGGTTACTGGGCTCGGCTGCCGGCACCCTGCTCGGGCTGACCGCGGGTTTCTATATGGAAAAGGTCGGGCTGGACATCTCCGGGATGATGAAAAACGCCACCGTCCTGATTGATGATGTCCTGCGCGCCCGGGTTGCGCCGGTAACATTTTTTATCGGTTTTATCCCGGGGCTGTTCGCCACCCTGGTGGGCAACGCCATATCCGGACTGGTGGTGTTCCGGCGCCAGACCGCACAATTAACCAAGGAGCTGTCCGAATGAGTGTTATTTTATCGATTTTCCTTTCTGCCGTCACCCTGCCTGATGGTAACCTGCTGTTGAAGAAGATTGATGAAAACCTGCCCGCAACCAGCCGTATGGTGGTTGCTGAGATGCGTATCGCCAGCCGCCGGGGCACCCGCACCATGCGGCTCCGCTCCTATGCGCAAGCGGACAGCGCCCTTACCGAATACCTGGCGCCGGAGCGGGAACGGGGGACAAAACTTTTGAAACTGGGTAAAGAACTGTGGATTTACACCCCGGAATCTGACCGCACCATCCGCATCTCCGGGCATATGCTGCGCCAGTCGGTAGCCGGCTCGGACCTTTCCTATGAGGATATGCTGGAGGAGTCCAGGTTGAGCAAACTCTATACCGCTGTCAATACCGGTGCCGATTCGCTAAATGGCATGCCGGTCTGGGTGCTGGAACTTACCGCCCGGCAGTCCGATGTTGCCTACCAGAAACGGCGCCTGTGGGTTGACCAGGAACGCACAATTGTCCTGAAAGAGGAGCGCTACTCCAAAAGCGGTAAACTGCTGAAAACCACCGAGGTGCTGCAGACAAAGATGGTTGATGGCAGGTGGGTGGCAACCCGGGTGCGTTTCCGTGATATGCTGAAGGCAACCGGAAAAGAACCGTCGCCTTCGGGCACCGAGTTTATTATTGAGGAAATAAAGTTTGATATCCCGCTCCCTGCCGGACTCTTTTCCCGGGCGTCACTGCGGCGTTAGCGTCTCAGCCGCGGACATTCGCTAAATAGTCACTCAGCCGGCTGGGGTTCTTTGTGATTTTATCGCCATCCCGGCTGAACGCGCCCGGCCCGAACCCGGCAACCGTTGCCCTGCCGGACAAAAGGACAAGGTGCTGGTTTTCCTTGCCCTGCCGGGCAAAATGTCCGGGCAGGAACTCGTGGTAGTTTTCCTTTAACAAGGGAAAAAACTCCTGACCCTCTGCCGGTGCCGAAAAGATGATGTGGTCCGGCGCCAGGGCTAGGAGCGATTGAATCAGCCCCTCAGGCACCGCATCCGCAAACTCCACCCCGACCGAAAAGAAGCCCGCTTCCCGCAGCACGGTCAGTTCGTTCTTTATCACCGCCGGCGCCACCGGTGCCAGCACCCGCAGGGTCATCTGGTCAAAGCCCGACTCGCGCAAAACCTTTGCCCGGGCAAAGTCAACTGTATCCGGCACCACCACCATCGTCTGCTCCTCAGGCTCAACCCGCAGGTGGTCATAAATCGCCTGGAGAATCTTATACAGTTGTTCCAGGGTCAGGTTCGATGGCCCGCAGCCGCCAAAGTAAACGGTGCGGAAAACCGCTCTCTTATAGTTTTTACTGCGCCCCTTAATCTCCTGCACCAGTGCTTTGACAAAACGCTCTGCCCGCGCATCGGTGTACTCCTCGGGCTCGGTGGCGAACCGCCAGTCCGCAACCGCGCCAAACGGAACGGTAATGGTAATCCCCGCTTTTTCGCTCACCGGATCAAAGTTCAGCGCACCAGTTTACCAATCCGGTTCAGCCGGATTGACCAGGGCGAAAGGATGATGCGGGCGATGTTGGGTGCCGCGCTCGAGGAGAAGTAAAGCACCAGCGGTTTACCCTTGATATAGCGCAGGCTCAAAGGACCCCAGAACCGGGAATCCTCGGAATTGTCCCGGTTATCGCCCATCGCGAATATGTGACCCTCCGGCACAACCACCGGACCAAAGTTGTCCCGGACATAGGGCGAAAGTTCGGAGCGATAGAACGCCCGGCTCTCCCACAACTTTTGAAAATTGACCTGACGGTCTGCGGGCAGGGGTGGCAGGGTGTAATAAAACTTGTGCACCGCATAGGGCGCCATTTCCTTCTTGCCATTGATATAGAGTTCCTTATTGCGCACCTCCACCGTATCCCCCGCCACCGCCACGCACCTTTTAACAAAGTTTCTCGGCGTATACCAGGTAAAGAAGTTTGCCTTCTTGTCCCAGAAAACTGGCAGGAGCGGCAGCCAGGAGGGGAATATTCGGACATAACGGTTGGGATAAAGCGAATCCTCGGGCATATCCGGGTCAACCGGGAACCGGAAAATCACGATATCACCCCGTTTCGGCTCGGAACCCCGCAGCCACACCCGGTCGGTAAAGGGGAGCCGCACGCCGTAGACAAACTTATTCACCAGCATAAAGTCGCCGACCGCAATTGTGTCCTCCATTGAGCCGGTGGGCACCATAAACGCCTCAACCAAAAACGAGCGGATTAAAAGCACCGCGACAATTACCGGTGTCCACTCCGCGAAAAACCTTCGGATGGCTTTCCCCATTAAAGGTTAGTTTAGATGGCGAAACAATAAAGTCAAGCACCCCAGAAGCGCAGAAGGCGGACGAGCGCAAATAACACCCCCCTGCGGGCACCCCCTCTGAGAGTGGGATTTGTTATTTTACATAAAAGGCAACAGGTTATGTTAAGGGTGATTTTCTGTAATCGCCTGATATTGCGATTGTTAAGTAAAGTTCAAGTTTGGTCAGGGGCTAGCCCCGGGGCTGCTGGGGGGCTTGCCCTGGAATAAGTAATCCGGGCGATTTTCGTGTCTGTTTGTCCGGCGTTGCCGGTATTTGCTCTGCTGGCCGCAGGGCTGGTGATATATCCGGATGTCCGGCTGGTTTCCTGCCGGTTTACTGGTGTGCTGGTTCAGGTGTTTGTTTGCGGTGTTAATCAGTCCGCCGGGTCGGTGCTGGCTATGGGTCCAGGGTGAGGATTAACCGGGTGCGGTCAGGTCCAGAACCCTTTTGACTCCCGGCTGAGCCGGCGCTTCAGTGGTTGCCACCAGTCTGGGTTGTCCACATACCAGCGGACGGTGCGGGCAAGGCCGGTGTCAAGGGGAGTGAGCGGTTGCCAGCCGAGCCGGTTGATGGTGGTGTTGTTTAAGGCGTAGCGGAGGTCATGGCCGGGTCGGTCCGGGACAAATTCGAGCATACTTTCGTCTTTGCCCATTATGTTGAGGAGCGACTTGAGCAGGTCGATGTTACGCCTTTCGCAGCCACCACCCGCATTGTAAATCTCGCCGGGTGTGCCTTTGAAGAGCACGGTCTCGATCGCCCGGCAGGTGTCTTCGACATAGACCCAGTCGCGGATGTTTTCACCTCTGCCATAGAGGGGCACCTTTTTGCCCTCGAGGAGGTTGGTGATTGCCAGGGGGATGAGTTTTTCCGGAAACTGGTAAGGTCCGTAGTTGTTCGAGGGGCGGAGGATGATGACCGGCAGTTTATGGGTGTGATAAGCGGCGAGGATGAGGAGGTCCGCGGCTGCCTTGGATGCGGCATAGGGTGAGCGGGGTTTTAAGGGGCTGGTTTCGGTTGCCGGGGGTTCGTCGGGCTGGAGTGAACCGTACACCTCATCGGTGGAGATGTGAAGAAAGCGCGGGATGCCCGCCTGCCGGGCGGCGTCCAAAAGGACCTGGGTGCCGAGGACATTGGTGCGGATAAAGGGCGCGGGGTCGAGGATGGAGCGGTCAACATGGGTTTCCGCGGCGAGGTTGATGACCGCATCACACTCTTTAACGGCGGTGCGGGTGATTTCCGAGTCTTCAATGCCACCAACAATTAACCGGTAGTTGGGGTGTTTTTCGATGTCGGCGAGGCTGGCGGGGTTGGCGGCATAGGTGAGACGGTCGAGGTTGGTTATCTGCCAGTCCGGGTGGTGCTGGATAAGATAGCGGATGACGTTGGAGCCAATAAATCCACAGCCGCCGGTAATGAGTAGTTTCATATCAGTCAACCGGGAACGGCTGGCCCGGGTCGTCCTCGTAGCGGATTTCATCCGCGGGCTCTTTTTTCCCGGGGCCGCGGTAGAGCCGGTCCGGATGGTTCAGCACATAGCCGGGCAGATTGCCGATGTTTTTGTAGGCGTGGACAACACCGGGCGGAACAATTAACAGGGCAGGGCTTTCTTCACCCGCGGTGAGGCGGAGGTGTTTTTTGTAGGTGGGGGAAGCGGGGCGGTTGTCCCAGAGATAGACAAGAAAGGGGTTGCTGCCGAAAAAGACAAAGATGTCGGTCTGGGTGCGGTGCTCGTGGGGCCCGCGGGTTTGACCCGGCAGGGTTAAGGAGATGTAGGTCATTGCCGGCAGGGGTGGTGCGGGAAGCCAGTCGGAGCGGAAGGTTTCACACAGCCAGCCGCGCGGGTCTTTGTACACCGGCAGCAGGGCAAAGCGAACGCCATTGATTGCCAGTTCTTTGATTTCGATATTCAAAACTCCACCTCACTGAAGTCAGAAAGCAGCAGCCGGAGCGCGGGACGGGTTTCGGTATTACCCCGCACCCGCACCTCCCGGCCGATCAGACTTTCGGAGATGTGAAACACATTTTCAATTGTCGAGTTTTGCAGGATAACCGAGTGCTCAATCCGGGAATTTTTAATCACACAGCCATCACCGATGGAGGCAAACGGACCGAGCCAGGAGTTTTCAATTAGAACGCCGTCACCGATGACGCTCGGTCCGGTGATACGGGAGTAGCTGATGCGGGCGCTAGCTGCGATGTCGACATTGCCCGTAACCTCGGTGTTGGTTAATGTGCCACCGGGCCGGTGCGGGCAGTAGGTTGCCAGGACGATGTGATTGGCGCTGAGCAGGTCGTCCTTTTTGCCGGTGTCCAGCCACCAGCCATCGGTGATGACCGGTTTCACCCGGGCGCCGCGGGCAATCAGCTGCTGGAGCGCATCGGTGATTTCCAGTTCGCCCCGCCAGGAGGGTTTGAGCTCATCAATGACCGAATGAATCTCTGGCGAGAAGAGATACACACCAACCAGCGCCAGGTCTGAGGGAGGGTCTTTGGGCTTCTCAACCAGCCGGACGACCTGTCCGTTTTCATCCAGCACCGCGACGCCGAAGGCGGTCGGGTTGGGCACCTTTTTGAGCATAATCAGTGCCGCGACCTTCTCGAAGTTAAAGAGGTTGATGAGCGGCACGATGCCATCCTGGAGGAGGTTGTCGCCGAGGTACATCACAAACGGCTCATCGCCGAGAAACCGCCGGGCGATCTTCACCGCATGGGCAAGACCCAGCGGCTCCTCCTGAAGCAGATAATGGATGCGGGCGTCCCAGGCGTTCCCATCACCGAGGAAATCTTTTATCCGGGGGGCAGAGTCCGGCGAGACGATGACACCAATCTCCCTGATATTTGCCGCGCGAAGGTGGTCAAACACATAACTGAGGATGGGACGATTGGCAACCGGGATGAGCTGCTTGGGCAGGGTGTAGGTCAAAGGACGCAGCCGGGTGCCACGACCACCACACAGGACCAGTGCTTTCATAGTTGCTTTATTATCCGGTCGCGTTTTTTAATGTCAAGCAAAGTAGCCGGCGCCCGACCGCCCGAGCATTACCGGTCACCAGGCGAAAAACAACCAGAAAAGACAAAGACCGGGTGCGATTTTTCCAGATCCGGCGCAACCTTAAAAGCCCTGCTTGATAAAAGAAAATCCAGGCTAAAAGCAAAACCGCACCTCGGTTTTAATGGCAGGGGTCATAATAGTTAACTTATTGATTTTTAATGAGATTGGCGCTTTTGCCTTGCAACTCCTGGCAGGGCGGGTTTTCTGGTGATAATCGGGGTTTTTCAGGGGGTATATTTGGCTAAATGCTGGCAAAATCAACACCTAAATAAACGGCGAAAATGACCGGTGGGATGGTTCCGGGGCTTTTCTGGTGTAAGTTATTATTTTTCAATAGATAATAATATTGAGTAAAACCGCTTGACAGGGTGCGTAAAGGTGATACCATTTTTATGGAGATTCTCCAAACAACCTGTCTGCAAGTGCAGACACCCTGCCGGTCAGGTAAAGGGATAAAGAAATTGTCGCGGTTACAGGAAACCATCGTACCTCCGGGACGGCGCCTTCAGCGGGCGCCGTTCTTTTTGTCGGTGTGATGACAATGGCGACGGAGCATGTTACTGCCGGCACTACTGGCGCACCCGGCACCGCCAAGGCGTTAGTAGTATTCGATTGAGGGCATTTCTTCTTCTTCGCCGTTGCCGGTCGGGCGGCGTCTTTCCTGGCGATAGTTGTTGAAGTTGTAGGTCAGGCTCAATGAGATGGTCGGGCTTTTGCGCCGGAAGGAAAGGCGGGTGGAGAAGTTTTCGCCCTCAGCGGTGCTCTCGTGGATGGAGGAGCCGAACAGGTCGCGCACCGCGAGGCTGAGGATGAGTTGTCGGCGGAAGAACGCCTGACGCAGGGCAACATTGGTCCGGAGACGGGCGCCTTCTTTTCCCTGAGCGGTAACCGATGGGCTTTCGTAATTAAAGGACAACTGGAGTCTGGTGATGGTGGGCAGGGTGAAGTGGGTGGTGATGCCCGCATCCCAGTTAAAACTTTTCCTGATGGTGTCGGGTAATTGTAATCTATAGTTATAGGTGGTGCCGGTTAAGTTGATGTTCCACCACTGGAACGGCGCGAGGTCCAGGTTAAGTTCTGCGCCCAGCGCCCGGTCGGTGCCAACATTGTCCACGGTGTGCAGCATGATGTTACCCTGATAGACACGCTGGAATCGCTCAATTACATTGTGGGTTATCCGGTAGTAGCCATCAAGCGTGAGGCGGTGTTTGCCCAGGGGCAGGACAAAGCCGGCTTCGTAGTTGTCAATGAACTCCGGTCTCAGGTCCGGGTTACCCTGGCGGACATTTTCTGCGTCCATCCAGACGAGATTGGGCACCAAGTCCCAGCCACGCGGGCGGTCAATCCGCCGGGTATAACTTGCCATCAACTGCCGCTCTTTTGGAAAACTGTATGACAGGTGTAAACTGGGAAAGATGTCCCATCCCCTGATGGGCGAGTAACTGGTGGTGTCGGTGGTCACCCGGCGTTCTGAGAACTCGGTGCGTAAACCCAGGAGCGCACCGAAGCCGTGATAGTTTCCGTTATAGGTGGAGTAGAAGGCGTGGACAATGTCCTTTTGTTCGCTCTGGTGGCTGTATTCGGGCTGAAACTGGTAGCCGGTGGCAGTGTCGTAATTAAATACCTGGCTGGTCTGTTTCGGTCCGAGCCGGATGCGACTCTGATAACCCGCCTCAAACTTATCTTTTTCTCTTAAAGGCAGGGTGTAGCCCAGTTTCAGGTTTAGATGCTGTCCCTGACGGGTCTCAATTGTCCTTTTGCCATTGATGATACCGGTGGCGGTGCTGTCGGTAGTTTCGGTGGAGTCCTGACTGTTATTTCTGCCGTAGTTTGCCTCTAAACTCAACTCGTGCTCCTTTTTGCCGAAGTTGTGGCTGGCATTGAGGCTGGCGAAGATATTGGTGCCGTCATCAAGGAAGTAGGTCCTGCCGGCGTAGGTGAGGGTGTCGGTGCTAAAACTCTGCCACTTCTGGTAGGTGGCAGATTGAGTTCTTGTGCCGCCCCGACCGCCAAACCGGGCGCTGAGGCTGAGCCAGTCCTGCGGGGTTAACTGGAAATCCGCACCCGCGCGCAGACCGTAAAACCGGTTGCCCCAGGAGGTGGTGCCGGTTGAGGAGTTGAAATAGGAGGTGTCACCGCGGCGGACCTCCCGCCATACCTCTCTCGTGTGCGGAAAGTTCATCTGGTTGAAGTTCGGTCCAAGATAGAAGGTGGAGATTCCCTGCCGGATTGTTAACAGGATGTTGCCACCCAGGATACCGTTGTTGCCGGCGGAGAGGTTCGCAATGCCGCTTATCCCCTGCTGGCGCTGTTTTTTCAGGATGACATTGATAATGCCCGCCTTGCCTTCCGGGTCAAACTTCGCCGATGGGTTGGTAACAATCTCAATTCGCTCAATTGTGCTCGCCGGGATTTGCTTGAGCGCATCACTGCCCTCAACCGGTGATGGTCTGCCGTCGATCAACACGGCAAAACTTTCCAGCCCGCGCAGGCTGACATTGCCCTCAACATCAACCTTTACTCCCGGTGCCTGCTCCAGGGCATCAACCGCGGTGCCGGACTGAAGCGCGGGGTTCTGTGCCACATTGATAATCTTTTTGTCAATGCGAAACTCCAGCCTGGGTTTTTCCGCAACCACCTCCTGTCCTTCGACCGCAATCGCCGCCTGACGCAGTTCCAGCCTGCCCAGGTCAACGGTCTGTCCGGGCGTGACCCGGATGTTGTCAATTTTTCTTGTCCGGTAGCCGATAAAGGAGATTTCCAGGGAGAAAAGTCCGGGCGGGACATCACGGAGCAGGAATTTGCCCTGGGCATCGGTGATGGTGCCGTTGACCGGTTGCCGGGTACCGGCGGTGTCGCGCATCCGGTAGATAACGACATTGGCGTACTCAATCGGGGCGGCGAGGTCCGAATCCCATACATAACCGGTAACCGCGCCGGGGGTAATTCCGCCCGGTCGCTGGGGCTGGGCAAAAATATTTGAGGAATGTGTTAAAAACAAAAGGATAGCGATAATTATCACCGCCCCGTTGTGCCGGGTGCGGGCAGGGGAAACAATCTTTCTCATAACCATATCTCCTTTGTTTGCGCTATATATAAAATTAGACACTATAACCGGCAAAAATCCGCTGACAACCTTTACTGCGGGTCAGGGTTTTGACAACCAGCGCGGCGCGGAGTAATATTTTTTTTGGAGTTGTTGATGGCAAAACCGGATTTGAATAATGAGGACGAAAAGGCAAAAAAGATTGCCGAGGTGATCGAGCGGTTTGAAAGGCAGCGCCGGTTGCGCAGCCAGGTGAACAGCGTCATCTGGGTGATAACCCTGATACTAGTCATTGTCCTTATCCTTGTCTTCTGGGGTAATTTACAGAAATTTAAAATGCTTTATCAGGTGATAACCCAGCCCGATTCAATTATCGGCAGATAGGCGCAACGCCCGGCTTCTAAACAACCGCCAGCACAGCTTCCGATTTCTGGTTGATAACTCCGGGCGGTAGCGATTGACGATTCAAAAGGACAGCGATACACCTTTTTCGCCGATTTCTGTTTTTTAACGCCCGGGATGGGGCAAAGGAAGGCAGAAACAGCGGTTAAGTTGCTTGTATCTTGATGGTTATAATAATATCACCGGTCCTAAAATTATTTTAAGGGGCAGGATAGGGGGTATGCCCCGGGCTAACCCCGGGCTAATTATGGGGGTTGCGACGGCTTGATCGTCCTTTTAACATACGGTTGAACCGCGGGGTTTATGCTGGTCGGGCATTAGAAAGCCAACTGTTGTCAGGCGAGCGGTGCCGGGTAAAATGTAAACTATGCGTCCGGGTGTTGCGTTCCTGGCTCTGTTTCTGGGGCTTTTTCTTCTTGCCCTGAGCCGGGTGGTGTTAGCAAGCAGGGGTCCGGCGGTGCCTGGTGGCGCCATTTCGCATAATAACCGTCTGGCAAATCAGCGGCACACTATTCTCCATCAAGGTATGCAACGCCATTTTCTTATTCATCTTCCTTCGGGATTAAAACAGCGCAACGGACCGCCCGCGGTGATTGTCCTGCACGGTGGTGGCGGGACACCGGAGGCGGTTGCCCGGCTCACCGGTTTTAACCGGCTGGTAGATAAAGAGGGTTTTATTGTTGTTTATCCTGAGGCGATTAACCGGCACTGGAATGACGGTCGGGGGGTTAAAGAGTTCCGCGCGCATCGGGAAGAGATTGATGATGTCGGTTTTATTAGCAGTCTCATTGACACCCTGATTGATAGATTTGGCGTTGATGCCCGCCGGGTTTATGCGGCTGGTATCTCTAACGGCGGAATGATGTGCCAGCGGTTGGGTTGTGAAATACCGCACCGGCTTGCCGGCATCGCCACGGTCGCCGCGGCAATGCCGGAGAATGTTGCGGCTGGTGCGGATAGCGGTGCACCGGTGTCAATCCTAATGATTAATGGCACCGCTGACCCGGTGATGCCGTTTGAGGGTGGTGCGGTTGGGCTTCGTCAGGCGCGAGGCCGGGTTTTATCGGTAGAGCAGACAGTTGCGTTCTGGGTCAAATGGAACCGGTGTGCGGGTGCGCCCCTGGTAACCTGGCTCACCGCCCCTGATGACAGCCTGCCGGTAAAGATGACGGTGTATCAAAACGATGACGGTGTCAGGGTGGTGCTTTATACCGTTTTGGGCGGCGGGCACACCTGGCCCGGGGGCAGAACCCGTCCCGCCCTCTTCGGCAAAAATACTGATGCCATCAACGCCACCCGGCTCATCTGGGAGTTCTTTCAGGGGTGCCGGCGTTAATTTAACCGGTATTCGTCCTGCGAGTGGAAGAAGTGGAGTTTCTTCGGGTTAAATGTGATGTTTACCGCATCACCGGGTGCGGGCGCCTCGTGCGGTGCGGTGCGGAGAACGCAGGAGTTATTCTTGCCGACCCTTAAATAGACCAGCGCCTCATTGCCCAGTTGCTCGGTGACATCAACTCCCGCCTTAATCGGACCAGCGGGCTGGATGAGCACATCCTCAGGTCGGACACCAAGAATCACCTCACCCGGCTCCAGTTTCGGCGCCAGTTCTGGTGGCAGTTCAATCTTAAAATCGGGATGGACAAACATCGGTCGCTCACCGCCGGTAATTGTGCCGTTAAAGAAGTTCATCGGTGGTGAGCCGATAAATCCGGCAACAAAGCGGTTTACCGGCCGGTTGTAAACCGTTGCCGGGTCCGCCACCTGCAGGAGTTTGCCCGCGCGCATCACCCCGATCCGCTGTCCCAGGGTCATCGCCTCCACCTGGTCGTGGGTAACATAAATTACCGTTGTCTGGAGTTCCCGGTGCAGTCGGGTCAGTTCTGCCCGCATCCCGACCCGCAATTTTGCGTCCAGGTTGGACAGCGGTTCATCAAAGAGAAACACGCGGGGGTTGCGGACGATCGCCCGGCCCACTGCGACCCGCTGGCGCTGTCCGCCGGAAAGTTCGGCAGGTTTGCGAGCGAGCAGCTCTTCAATGCCCAGGATACGCGCGGCCGCGACCACCCGGCTCTTTATTTCTTCTTTTGGCAGCCGGCGCAACTTCAGGGCAAACGCCATATTGTCAAACACGGTCATATGCGGGTAAAGCGCATAGTTCTGAAACACCATCGCCACATCCCGCTCCTTGGGCTCAAGCTGGTTCACCAGCCGTTCCCCGATATAAATCTCGCCCTCATCCGGTTCCTCCAGACCCGCGACCAGCCTTAAAAGCGTGGACTTGCCGCAGCCCGATGGTCCGAGGATGACAAAAAACTCCCGATCAAAAATCTCCAGCGTGACCCGGTCAACCGCTCGCACCTGACGGGAAAAAAGTTTGGTCACATTCTTAAACAGGACCCGGCTCATAACCGCTGCCCGTGCCAGAGGACCGACAGAATGTTGACAATTGTCTCTTTGAGCCGGCGCCGGGAGGTGACGATGTCAATCAAGCCGTGCTTGAGCATAAACTCCGCCCGCTGGAACCCCTCGGGCAGTTTCTGACCGATGGTGTCTTCAATCACCCTCTGACCGGCAAAGCCCAGCAGCGCGCCGGGCTCCGAGATGATCACATCGCCCAGGGAGGCAAAGGATGCCATCACACCCGCGGTGCAGGGGTCAACCGGCACCGAGATAAACGGCACACCATCCCAGCGCAAAAGCGCCAGTTCTGCCGAAGTCTTCGCCATCTGCATCAGGGAAAGGATACCCTCCTGCATCCGGGCGCCACCTGATGTGGCGACAATGACCAGAGGTCGGCGCTCGGCCCTTGCCAGCCGCACCGCCCGCGCCACCCTCTCACCAACAACCGAGCCCATGCTGCCACCGATAAAGTTAAAGTCCATCACCCCGAAAACGATGCCGATGCCGCCGGTGGCGCCCCGACCATAACTGAAGGCGTCAGCACGGCCGGTCTTTTCCCGCGCCTCTTTAAGTTTGTCCTGATACTTGGGGAACTTGAGCGGGTCCAGGGCGATGATGTCGGCATCGAGTTCCTCCCAGGTCCCCTCGTCCAGAATAATACGGATGTAATCCTCCGGGGTGATGCGGAAGTGGTAACCACACCGGTTGCAGATGAAAAAGTTGGACTCCAGGGTCTTGCGGTAGATTATCTCACCGCAACCCGAACAGCGGAACCACAGCGTCTCGCCACTGCGCGCGGAACTAGCAGCCACAGGGTATTATAAAAAGGGGCATTACTCAGTCAAGGTAATGCCCCTTATAAAGACGCGGCGACTAAGGCGTCAATGCCTTAGCGATTGCCACGCGGCGGACGCTCGCTGCGGGCGCGTGCCTCATTAACCGTCAACTGCCTGCCATCCAGTTCAAACTGGTTTAAGGCTTTGATTGCGGCACTGGCACCCTCATCGGTCGCCATTTCCACAAAGGCAAACCCACGCGAACGCTCGGTGAATTTGTCTTTGATGATTTCAACCGAGGTAACCTCGCCGTGCTGGGAGAACAACTCCCGCAACTGCTCCTCGGTGGTGCTGAATGGGATGTTTCCCACAAACACACGCTTACTCATTTACGGACCTCCCGTAAGTTTTTGTGCTTGGGGAGACGTTACAGGCTACGGGACAGAAATTCAGCCAACGCAGACCCTAACGGACCACAAGCAATTCCCGGGTCTTACTACCTTTGACCGGTTCCTGACCCGGCAGATAGAACCAGTCGATTTATTATAACCGAACAACCGCCGATGTCAAGGAAAATTTCCGGGTGCGCCGCACCGCCTGCTCACTAACCACCGCTTAAGCGTGATGCCCGCAGGACAGGACACTCCCGCACCGCTATGTCCCCTGCCCCATCTACGGATTAACCAACACCAGAAACAAACACCCGTCCCGAACACCGGATTAGACCACACCCCACCAGCCGATTAACTGCACAGGTTACTGACTACCCATTTAACAGATTAACCCGCACTAACGCCCGCAAAACAGCAAACCCAACCGCAACGCCTACTTATCCCATGACAAGCCCCCCAGCAGCCCCGGGGCTAGCCCCCTGACCAAACTTGAACTTTACTTAACAATCGCAATATCAGGCGATTACAGAAAATCACCCTTAACATAACTTGTTGCCTTTTATGTAACATAACAAATCCCCCTCCTGGCTGCGTAGCAGTGTCGATAGGCGCTGAGCGGTGTCCGAAGCGCGGGGTGTTTATCCTGCGCCACCGCTCGCTCTATTGACACCGCCGGCGATTCGGGTAATCTAACATTGATGAGTATCAACCTCCAGACCGACCCATCTGCCCGCACCATTGATTACACCATTGATGCCCTTGACCCGCTGGAGATTGAGCGGTTGCGCCGGATTATCGCCACCAAGGAACCCGCCTCACCCCTGCTTGCCCTGAGCGCCGAGGAACTGCTCACCCGGCTCGGCATCATCACCCCGGAGCGAAAAATCACCCTTGCCGGAATGCTCCTTATCGGCAAAGAGGAACTCCTGCGCACCACGGTGCCGGGGCATGGTGTCATCTACCTCCATATGAAAAACGATATGGAATACGACCGCCGGATTGAGTCGCACCGCCCGCTCCTTGCCCTATTAGAAGACCTGACCGCCGCGATTGAACCGCACAACCGTCTCTTTACCCTCAAGTTCGGGCTGTTTCACTTTGAAATCCCTGACTTTCCGCCCGAGGTGTACCGCGAGGCACTGCTCAACGCCTTCACCCATCGCGACTACTCCCTGCCCACCCCGGTCTACCTCCGCCACTTCCCGGAACGGCTGGAAATATCCTCACCGGGCGGATTCTTGAGCGACATCACCCCGGACAACATCATCGGTCATGAACCCATCAGCCGCAACCCGCTCCTTGCCGAAATCCTCGAGCGCATCCGGCTGGTGGAGCGCGCCGGCATCGGCGTCAAAAGGATGTTTCAGGTCCTGCTCTCTTATGGCAAGGAGCCGCCCAGTTATGAGGCGGGTGCGGACTATGTCCGCCTGACAATTCGCTCCGGTCGGGGTGAAGGCAAAATTGACGAGGAGTTCGCCCGCTTCGTTGTCCACTGCCAGCAGGAGGGCAGGGAGTTAAAACTGCCCGACCTGTTAATCCTCAACTGGCTGAAACGCAACCGCGAGGTTGACCTGACCGAGACAAAGACCATCCTCGGCCGCTCGGAACGCGAGGCGCACGAGGCGCTCACCGCAATGGTAAATCGCGGACTATTGGAACCGTTTGGTGAGAAGAAGGGCCGGGTGTACCGGCTCTCGAAAATGGCGTATGCCCGGCTGCGGCGCTCGGTCACCTATTACCCGTTCCTGCGGGCAGAGTCCGCCTATGCGGAAAGCGCCATCCTCAACTACCTGCAGGAGCCCGGTGCCGGCACCGAACCCCGCTTTGTCACCAACGAAATCGTCCGCACCCTCCTGCGCACCTCACCGGACCAGACCACCCGCATCCTGAATAAACTGGTCCGGCAGGGCAAACTGGTGCTCGTCGGCAGGGGTCGTGCTGCCCGCTACTACCTGCCCCCGTCAGCCACTTAATAAAATATCGTTTGACCCGACAACTCTGTAATGGTATAATTTAAAGTTAACCCAAAAGGAGGACTGGTGAATAAAATACCCATCATCACCAGCGTCATTCTGGCGCTTGGTCTAACCGCTCTTTATGCCCGCCCCTTTAACCATTACCGGATGGGGCAAACCTACCGGTTCACACCGGTCGCCGGTGAAGAAATCAACTACATCTCCTTCAGTAACGGCTACACCATTGACACCCGCTACGGCGAACCCCGGTTGCCGGAAAATCTGCGCATCACTAACGCATCGGCAAATTACTATATCATTCAGTTTACCGGACCGATTCAATCCCGCTGGCACCGGGAACTGAAACAACTCGGCATTAACACCATCGGCTATCTGCCCAGCTACGCCACCATCGCCCGCCTCACTCCAGAGGAAAGGTCCCGGCTGGAAAACCTGCCCTATGTCCACTGGATTGGCATCTTCCAGCCCGCATATAAGATTCAGGCAGAACTACTCAACGCCACCGGGCACCGCACCATCGGCATTATGGTCACACCCGGGGAAGATGCCAGTGAACTGGAAGAGTTTATCCGTGCCCGTGGTGGCACAGTTGTCCTGAAAACCACCAGCCCGTTTGGCACTGTCATCCGCGCTGAGGTGGCAGGAACAACCATCCCGGCCATCGCCCGTCAGGATGCCGCCTTCTGGATTCAGGAGTGGACCGAGCCCACCATCGCCAACAGTAACACCCAGTGGGTCACCCAGTCGGGCTGGCAGGCAGCCGCGCCACCGGACACATCTATGACCGCGCGTCCGGTCTGGCGCAACGGTGTCCGGGGTCAGGGCGTAATAATGTCCACCACCGACACCGGCATCAACCTTGGTCATGATATGTTCCGCGACCCCAGCCTGTCGGTCACCCCGCCCGGCATCTGGCCCGAGCACCGCAAGGTCGTTGCCTACAAGCGCTACGGCACCGCGGATGCCACCGAGGGCCAGTATCACGGCTCCCATGTTAATGGCACGGTTGCCGGCGACGACTCTGCCACCGGCGGTTCCAGTTATTACGACGGTATGTCCATCAAGGGCCGGCTCTACTTTGTTGACCTGACCAACAGCTACTCATTTGTCCTCTCCGAAGACCTCTGGTCCCTCTGGGACACCATCTATTATGGCCGGGGCCTGCCCGACTCCCTGCGCCCGATAAAACAGCACTCCGGCTCCTGGGGCTGGTCCAACTACAGCGGCACCTATCTCATTCAGGACGCCTCCACCGACGCCTTCTGCTGGGCGAACAAAGACTTCTTAAACATTATGGCGGCAGGCAACGAATCGTCCACCCGGCGCATCCGCAACCCCGGCATCGCCAAGAATGTGTTAACCGTCGGCGCCACCCGCAACGGCATTCGCGCCAACGCCATCGCCAGCTTCTCCAGCCGCGGTCCTACCCAGGACGGCAGACTCAAACCCGATATTATGGCACCGGGTGAATCGCTCTACTCCGCGACCCGCACCGGCACCAACACCTACTCCTCAATGAGCGGCACATCAATGGCGACGCCCGCTGCCAGCGGCACCATTGGGCTCATCCGCTGTTATCTCCAGGAGGGCTACTACCCCACCGGCACCCCGCAGCAGGAGAACCGGCTGACCTATATCTCCGCCGCGCTCCTGCGGGCGATGGCGGTGGTGTCCGCAGACCCGAATATCGGCTCCTGGACCCCGCCGGACAACAACATCGGCTGGGGACGCATTGATGCCGACTCGGCTCTCTACTTCGCCGGCGACACCCGTAAACTCATCTTAAAGGACGACACCTTTGGTCTTGCCACTGGCGAATACAAAGAAGAGCAGTTCCTGGTTAACTCCGCCATCCCGCTGCGGGTTGCCCTTGCCTGGACCGACACCGCTGCTGCGCCCAACGCCAACCCGACCCTGGTTAACAACCTTGACCTGGAACTGATTTCCCCAACCGGCGTCTCCTATCACGGCAACAGGTACACCTCAGGACAGTCGACACCCAACCCTACCGGCTGGGACTCGTTAAACACGATTGAATGCTGTCGGGTCAACGCCCCGGACTCCGGGCTCTGGACCATCCGCGTCTACGGCCGCAATGTCGCCACCACCGCACCCCAGCCCTTTGCCTGGGCAATCACCGGTGATGTCGCCATCCCCACCGCTTACCGCGACGCTGGTATCCGCGCCATCCTTGCGCCCACCGGCACAGTTGACTCCGGCACCGTTATCACCCCGCAGGCGCTGATTGGCAACTTCGGCGACCAGACCGAAAGCCTCGCCACGGTATTCTTCATTGAGCCGGGTTACGCTGACACCCAGTCGGTTGTCATCCCGTCCGGTGCCCTGGAAACATTAAACTTCACCCCCTGGCAGGCGCTCGTCATCGGCACCTATACCGCGCGCTGCACCACGCTCCTTGCTGGCGACCAGAACCCGGCAAACGACATCGCCGTTGACACCTTTGAGGTCATTCCGCTCACCGGCATCGCCGAACAACCCGCCCGTCCCCAGCAGTTAACGCTCAACCCCGCCGCACCCAACCCGTTCCTGAACCAGACGCTCATCCGCTTTGGCTTGCCCGCACCCGGCCGGGTAAAAATCCAGGTGTTCTCGGTTACCGGCACACTGCTCAAGACCCTGCTTGACGACGAAAGACCCGCCGGATTCTACACCATCACCTGGAACGGCACTGACGAAAACAACCAGCCACTGCATCAGGGTGTATTCTACTGCCGGCTCACCGCCGGAGAGAAAACCATCACCAGAAAACTCCTCAAAACCAGATAAATAACAAACTACCGGGGGCGGTCCCCACCGCCCCCGGTGAAAACCGCCCGCACCCGGCAAACTGCGCCTCCAGCCCAACCCCAGCCCAGCCACCCGGCGCATCACAGTTGAGCCCGGCGCAACCCGCTTGGTCATCTACGACACCACCGGCCGCCCGGTGTGGTATCTGGAAACAAACCAGCCGGTAAGCGCAATCAACCTTCACCCGCTTCCTGCCGGTGTGTATCACATCCAGGCAACCACCACCGCCGGCACCTTCTCCCAGCGCCTGATTATCCTCCGCTAACAACCGGAGCCAACCTGCATTACAAACCCCGCGCCCGCTACCGGACAAAAACCGAAAAAACCCGCCGGGTTAACCCCGGCTCAACCGCCAGCCTTATTAACCACACAGTTAACCAAACAAGCCCCCCACCAGCCCCGGGACTAGCCCCCTGACCAAACCTAAATTTCACTTAACAAACGCACTATCAGCTAATTACAAAAAATCACGCCCATAAAACCTGTTGCCTTTTATGCAAATCAGCCACCGAAAAATAACGCTTAAACCCGCAACTGTCATTGACAACACCATCCGACGCTTTTTGCCCTTGCCCGTTGACTTGCCCGCAAATTTCCGCTACTCTTTTCTATGCTGGGCACAATCTTAACCACCATATTGATTATCGGTCAAGCGGTCCCCAACCCGGGTTTCCTCTCGGTGCGCTCGGACCCGCCGGGCTTTCCGATATTTGTGGAAAGCGACAGCATCGGCACCACGCCCATCAGCCGCTATCAACTTGACCCGGGCAAATACTGGGTAACCGTGGTCAGTAATGACAGCCTGGAGGCGCTCTATAGCCAGTTGCGCACCGCCGGCATCGGCAAAAAACTTTCCGCCCTCTGGACACTGGCGCGCATCGACGGCGCCACCTCCCAGGTGGAAATCCTGCCCGGAATGGAAACCGCCGTCCCCATTGACTACCAGGTGATGCAAAAAAACGCCACCCGGGCGAAGTGGCTCTTTGCCGGTACCGTGGGCGGCATCTTTGGCGTCGGGCTGGCGCTCGGACTGGTAATCGGGCTGGTGGCAAACTGAAAGATGGTAACCCGCCTCCTGGTACCTGGAATCCTGGCGCTGCTGCTCTTTGCCCGAACCGACGAACCAGCGGCTGAAGCCCGCTATTACCGACAGCTGGAAAACAAAAATGTCCAGTGCCTGCTCTGCCCAAGGCGCTGTGTCATCGCACCGGGCAAAAGGGGCTTCTGCCGGGTCCGGGAAAACCGCAATGGCAAACTCTACTCCCTGGTGTACGGCCTCCCCTGCTCCATCAACCGCGAACCGATAGAAAAGGCGCCCTTCTTCCACTTCCTGCCCGGCAGCCTGCGCCTCACCCTGGCAACGGTCGGCTGCAACCAGCGCTGTAAATACTGCCAGAACTGGGAAATCTCCCAGGCAAATCCGGAAGATGTTCGGGCGCAGCGCCTATCACCCCGGGCGGTGGTCGACCTGGCAGAAAGACTTTCCCTGCCGGTGATCTGCTTCACCTACACCGAACCGGTGGTGTTTTTTGAGTATATGATTGACATCGCCCGGCTCGCCCGTGCCCGCGGGATAAAGACCGCGGTGGTGTCCGGTGGCTACATCAATCCGGAGCCGCTTCAAGAACTGTGTGCCGCGGTCGACGCCATCAAGATTGACCTGAAGGGCTTCACCCCGGAATTTTACGAAAATGTGTGCGGCTCAACGCTGGCACCGGTGCTGGAGACCATTAAAACCATCGCCCGCTCCTCCTGCCATCTGGAACTGGTCAACTTGGTTGTGCCGGGCTATAACGACGACACCACCACCATCCGCCAGATGTGTCAATGGATAAAAGAGAACATCGGCGACACCATCCCGTTCCACTTCACCCGTTTCCATCCTGACTACCGGCTCCAGAACAGCCCGCCGACACCCATCAGCACATTAGAACAGGCGGCGGCGATTGCCCGCCGCACCGGGCTCAAGTTTGTCTATATCGGCAATGTCCCGGGGCATAAAGATGAAAACACCTATTGCCCGAATTGCGGCAAACTGCTCATCGCCCGCACCGGCTTCTCGGTTACCCAGAACAACATCACCAATGGCAGGTGCAAATTCTGTCAGGCACGCATCCCGGGGGTGTGGAATTGAGTAAAACAACGGTCTGGTTTGTGCCGGTAGAGCGGCTGCGTGAGGGGGTAAGTGTGGTGTTAGAACAGTCCGGTTTCTTCTCCCGTACCCGACCGAAAAAGAAGGTGGGAATCAAGGTCCATTTCGGGGAGGCGGGCAACAACAACCACCTTGACCCGAACCTGGTCCGTGCCGCAGTCGTCAGCGCAGTCGCCCATGACCTCCAGCCGGTCTTGATTGAGACCACCTCCCTCTACCGCGGCCGGCGCCAGCGCGCCTCCGAGCACATCAAACTGGCACACGAGCACGGCTTTACCCTGGAAAGGGTCCTGGCACCTATAGAAATCCTTGACGGCGAATACGGCGAAAAGTTCTATAAGGTAAAGACCAACTCGCCCTTAACCCCGGAGGCATACCTGGCGGGAAAACTGCGTCACATCCGCTATATCATCAACCTTGCCCACTTCAAGGGGCACTTTGTTACCGGCTTTGGCGGCGCGATCAAGAGCCTGGCGATGGGGCTCGCCGCCAAGGCGGGCAAACTAACGATGCATTCCTCAACCCACCCGCAGGTGGACGAGGAACAGTGCACCAGTTGCGGCACCTGCGTTGACTACTGCCCGCACCAGGCGATCAATTTTGTCCAGTATGTTGCCCGTATCGGTCGCGCCTGCACCGGCTGTGGCGGCTGTATTGCGGTCTGCCCGCACAACGCCATCAAAATCAACTGGGACGCCGCCTCGGAATCGGTGCAGCGAAAGATTGCCGACTACTGCCAGGCGATCCTCACCGGCCGGGTGGCGCTTCACTTCAACTTCCTCTGCCGGATTACCCCGAACTGCGACTGCTATCCCCAGACCGAACAACCGCTCGTCCCGGACATCGGACTCTTCGCCTCGTTTGACCCGGTCGCCTGTGACCAGGCCGCCTATGACCGCCTCCGACCGGTGCTGAAGGAACGCTACCCCCATCTTAACCCGGAGATCGTGCTGGAGCAGGGCGCGGCGATCGGGCTTGGTACCCGCAACTATCAGACAGTCAACCTCTAATATGAAAGAGACCCAGGTCCGCCTGGACATATTTGAAGGGCCGGTCGAGTTGCTCCTCTATCTGGTGCGCAAGAATGAACTGGACATCCTTGACATCCCCATCGCCCGGCTCACCGACGACTACCTGAACATCCTTTTGACCGATGACAGCCTGAACCTCGACGCCGCCAGCGACTTCCTCGTGATGGCGGCGGTGCTATTGCGCCTGAAGGTGCGCGCCCTTTTACCCCGACCGCCGACCGAGGACCTGTCCACGCCCCAGGTGTCACTGGAACAAATCCTTGACGCCTATCGCCAGTTCCAGCGTGCCGCCCGTATCCTCGCGGAAAAGGAGACGGACCAGCGCCAGCGCTTTCCCCGCCGCGGCGAAACCCCGCCCGCCCGGTCTGCCGAATCTGAAGACATCACCATCCTCACCCGCGCCTTCAGCCGGCTCCTTGCCCGGCTCCAGACACCGCCGCGGGTCGAGATTGGACCCCGGCGCATCCGAATTGAGGACAAAATCGCCCATCTCCGCCAGCTGCTTAACGAAAAACCGGTCCTTCTGTTTGAGGAAGCGGTTACCGGCGCCACCATCACCGAACTCATCGTCACCTTCCTTGCCCTCCTGGAGCTGGTCCAGCTCGGTGAAGTCCACATCCAGCAGGAAGACACCTTTGCCCCGATCCGGCTTCACCGCACCACGAGTGATTACCCTAATCTTGACACTGCCCGATAAACGAATAGCATCTATCTGTGGAAATAAAGGCAACTGGCTTTGGCTGGATTGAAACTGACCGCGCCCGGTTTGACACCGACATCGTCATCTATCCGGGCGGTCAGGTGGAGACCCGCTACCGCCACCTGCGCGGGGATAACCACCTCGTCACCCGGGAAGAGGTGCAAAGGGTGCTTGCCGGCACCAACGCCACCCTGGTGATCGGTAGCGGTCAATACGGCGTCCTCACCCTGGACCCGGCGGCAAAGAAGTTCCTTGATGACAGGGGCATCACCTATCACCTCGCGCCCACACCCGAGGCGATAAAAATCTTTAACTCCCTCACCGGCACCAGGGCGGCAATCTTTCATGTGACCTGTTAAGATGTCTCTGGTTTTAACCCTTCCCGGCGCAAGATGAGACTCTACACCCTGGGCACTGGTCACCGTCCGGATTACGACTTCGCCCGCATCCTCTATAAGTTCGGCATCCAGGTACTCTTTGACATCCGCGCCAACACCACCCTCCCCGGCAAGGAATTACCCCACCTCTCCCGCGGTGGTATGGAAAAACTGTGCTCGGAAAACCGCATCAGTTATGTGTTCCTCGGTAACGAACTCGGTGGCGGCTGTCGGGCGCTGGTGGGCAGCGCTGACCGCAGTGCGGTGCGCGACTGGCTGAAGAGCGAACCGGTCCAGCGCGGGCTGAAGATTGTCGCCGGTAAGGTGCCCACCCGGGTGTGCTGTATCCTCTGCTCCTGTTACAGCCCGGAGTTCTGCCGCCGGCTCCTCCTTGCCCGCGAACTGGTGACGCTCCAACCCGGCATTGAGGTTGTCCACATCCTGGAGGAAACCCGGCTCTGGCAGGCACCCGAAGCCAGAAACCGCGGCCCCAGACCACCGCGCCGGCGATGAGCACCACGCAACTGGTCGCCGAAATCCAGCGCCGGAAAAAGGAACTGCGGGCGCTCATCCTCGCCCACAACTACCAGTTACCAGAAATCTATCAGGTTGCCGACTTCATCGGCGACTCACTGGAACTCGCCCAGCAGGCGCAGGCGGCGCATGCCTCGCTGATTGTCTTCTGTGGCGTGCGGTTTATGGCGGAAACCGCCAAACTCCTCAACCCGGACATCCCGGTCATCCTCGCCGCGCCCGAGGCGGGCTGCCAGATGGCAAAGATGATTACCGCCGAGGCGCTCCGGCGCCGCAAGGCGGAACTGCCGCCCGATGTCATCACCGTTGCCTATGTCAACACCACCGCTGAGGTCAAAGCCGAGGTGGACATCTGCTGCACCTCGGCAAATGCGGTGCGGGTCGTCAACTCCCTGCCCAAAAACCGCCCCATCCTCTTTGTCCCGGACCGGCACCTTGCCACCTGGGTCGCGCACCAGACCGGCAGAAAAATTATCCCATGGGACGGCTTCTGCTATGTCCACGCCTTCTTCACACCCGCGGATGTTGCCCGGGCACGCCAGGAGCATCCGCACGCCACAATTGTTGTCCATCCCGAGTGCCCGATGGAGGTTATTCAGGCAAGCGACCGGGTCGCCTCAACCGGTGGCATGCTCCGGCTCGCCCGGGAACTGGACGAAATGGTGCTTGGCACCGAGGTCGGGATGTGCGCGCGCATCCAGTGGGAGTATCCGGAGAAAAAATGTTTTCCCCTGCGCCGCATCGCCATCTGCCGGAATATGAAACTGACCACCCTGAAAAAGGTGCTCGATGCCCTCAACGGTACGGTGCCGGAGATTACCATTCCTGAAGAGGTCGCCAGTCGTGCCCGCACCGCCATTAAAAGAATGCTGGAGATTTCTTGACTTCACCCGCACCTGGCGTTAAATTTTAACTGGTGCTCAGCCTCTTAATCCTGCCGGTTCTTATTTCTGGCACTTTTGATATCGGCGGTCGGGTGGGTGCGGTCTTTCCTGTCAGCCGGATCGCCCGCACCGTGCATTCCGGCACACTCCTCGGTGCGCAGGTCGGTTACTCTTCTGGCTGTTCGCGCCTGGAGGTAAACTACAACTACTTTGACCTGCCCGGCAAGGGTACGGTGCCCTATGCCATCAACTTTCACGAACTGGCGCTCCTCTACAGTTACGCAGTTTTTCAGCGCCCGACCTGGGGCATCGCCCTCGGCACCGGTCCGGGTCTTGCCTTTATCACCCGCTCCTTCAGCGGTCTCAAGGAAAGCGGCCGGGTTGCGGATGCCCATATCACCATCGCCATCTATCAGCAGGAGAAAAATAGCCGGGTGAGCGCAACCATTGACAACATCATCTTCATTGAGGCGCCCGCAGGGCGCGCACCAGTCTTTACCTACTTTCCAGCGCTGACCGCAGGAGTCGCCTATGCGTTTTAAACCACTCTTCTGTCTTTTTATCCTCTTTCTCTCCTGCTCGGACACACCCCTTTTCCGCAGCGGCGCCAACTACTTTCCCCTTACCCCGGGCAGTTTGTGGAAATATCTTCTGGATGGTGACACCGTCTATGTGGAGGTCAAAAACGACACCGTTATACTCAACCAGAACGCCATCCAAGTGGAACGCAACAGCCTGCCCGAGTTCTACCTCACCTCGCCATTTGCCATCCAGCGCCTAACAGCCAGCACCATCTCCCGTCCCGGCGCCCCGGACACCGTCGAATTCCGCTTTGGACTTCTGTATCAGTTTCCGCTCATCCTCGGCAGCACCTATGGCGACCAGTTTGAAACCACGCTGGTCTACGGTGCGGATACGGTGCGCTTCTCCCGCCAGCTCAGCGCCCGGGTGAGTGCGCTGGAAACGGTTACCACCCCCGCGGGCACCTATTACGACTGCTACCGGATCGACTTTAACGAAAAGGTTTTCTCCCGGGACACCACCGAAACCGCCTGGACCGAGTGGCTTGCTCCGGACATCGGTGTTGCCCGGCGCCAGAGCGCTGCGGGTGAAGAAATTCTGGTCGAATACCAGCATTAAACCATTATGAACCGCCGTGACTACATACCGGTCGCACCTGCCTGGCAGCGAGACCCGGACGATGCCGACATCTGGCGCCGGGTGGTGGTGATGCCCTCCCTGGCGTTAAACCAGGCAGAACTGGACTTTTTAGGACCGGTTGCCGGCAAACGGGTGTGTGTCCTTGGTATGGGTGATGGTATGGCACCGCTGGCGCTCGCGGCGCTCGGCGCCAGAGTGCGGGTGATTGACCCGACCAACAGCGGCCTGGATGTGATAATGGTGCGCGCCCAGATTGTTGGTGTGGAACTGGAATACCAGGAGGCAGAACTGACCAACCTCACCACCATCGGCAGGGAAATCTGCGACATCGCCTATGCCGCGCAGGTTGCCGGACTGCTGGAAAATCTGGAAAGGTTTTATCAGGAGGTGTTCTCCATCCTGGCCCCGGGTGGCCGGCTGGTTTTAAATGAGTATCACCCCATCCGGCGCATCTGGAAACAGGAGCCCGGTCAGCCCCGAGTCGCCTTCTCCTACTTTGAACGCCGCCGCCCGCGCGGTGAAGAAGACGAAGAACAAGATGTGACCACACCGGGTGGGGCGTTCGGCAGGTATAAGTTCCACTGGACACTTTCCGACCACTTCTACTTCCTTGCCCGCGCCGGCTTTCAGGTGGTCGGGATTGAAGAGGTGGGTGATGCCCGGCAGCGCTGGGAGATACCCAACCTCTCCGGCCTGCCCGAACAACTAATCATCGCCGCCGACAAGCCCGAATAACCGGACTTAACATCCTGCGCTGTGTTCCGCGCTATCGGCCTGTTAGATTAACAATCTTACCCTTCCGCCAGCAGGTCCGGAGATAACGCATCAGGGGAATAGAAAAAGCCCGCCCTTTACCTGGATTCAAATACCGGAGCAAATTCCAGCCTTCACCTCATTGCTGGACAAAGATTCAACCCGGCGTCTGCCAGAAGAACAAAACCTGTATTAAACCTGCGGTTATACCCGAGACC
>FWPU01000572.1_pt1 | contig 119201 bp, 107 predicted proteins | sample 2228361 | NCBI WGS metagenome assembly FWPU01 (sample SAMEA103939777, study PRJEB20133) | metagenome | reverse complement strand
GGAGTTCACAATCTTTATCTGGCCCTTACCACCCAGGCAAATGTCGAACATACTATCCGTTTTCAATTGATTATGCACACCCCTCAGTTACTTAACCCACTTTCCGCACTACCCTGGGGCAAGATAGCATTTTTGGACATGTGACCCTAACAAGCATGTAGGGTGGGCACAGCCCACCGAAGAAGAACCAGTGCTGTGTTGGTGGGCACAGCCCACCCTACTCCTGACTAAGCCTAACAAAAAACAAGGACTTTTGGAAACACCGCCCTCTACCGGAGGACGATCTCTTGTAAAGTCGCGCTAGTTTGAAGAAAATGAATAGCCTGGGAGCACAAGTCTCTGGGCTGCAGCGGCCTGCGTCGAGACTTCGCCGAGCTCAGTCAATGCCCTCAAACGAGGCAGCGAGACACCCGCGCTCCCAAAGGAGGCTTTGCCAAGGAGGTTTCCTATTTGCCAGATAGATAAAACACTGGGAAAGGGATGATCCCCTTCGCCTTCTAGTTTTACCCTTTGACGGCTCCCGCTCCCCACCCTTTGATCAGGAAATTTTGCGTAGTGATAAAAAAGATCAGGGCTGGAATAGTGATGAGCATCGCCGCGGCCATGATCACTCCCCAATCAATAAATGCTCGATTAAGTAATTCTCCTAGCCCTACTGGTAGAGTGCGCATCTCGTCTTCAGTCATAAGCACTAAAGCAAAGAGATAATCATTCCAGGAGACAATAAAAGTGAAAATGGAGGTGGCAATTACTCCGGGTAAAGCGAGAGGAAAGATGACATAGATAACCGCACGTAACCGATCGGCTCCGTCAATGAGGGCGGCCTCTTCAATTTCTAAGGGAATACTCTGGAAAAACGCGCGCAGTAACCAGACTGCAAAAGGGAGGGAGAGCGCAACATAGCTCATGATCAGGGAGAGATAGCTATCAATCAGGCCTAAACTCTGCATCCACACGAAAAAAGGGATGATTAAGACTACTGGAGGGAACATATAGGCGAGGAGGATGAGGGTAGCAAATTTCTCCCGCCCTCGGTATCGATAGCGTGTGAGGCTGTATGCTCCAGCACTTGCAATAAGAATAGCAATGACGGTAGCGGTCAGAGTACAAATAAGACTATTTTTCAGGTAAAGAAGAAAGTTACTTTCCTGAAAGAGGAGGACGAAATTCTGCAGTGTCGGTTGCTTGGGAAGAAAAGAGGGAGGCCAGGCCAGAAGTTCTCGCGGAGGTTTAAGAGAGGTAGAGATCATCCAGAGCAGAGGAAAGGCTGAGAGAAAGCCGAGAAGGAGAGCACAAAAATAAAGAATCAGGTCTCGCTGCAATGAACCTCGACGAGGCCAGAAACGTCTCAGAGTCCCAGACCTATTCTCCATCAGAGATCCTCCTCTCGTCTAAAAAGATGAAAGTAGATGATCACAGCAACTAATAAGAGCACAAACATGACGTTTGCGATAGCCGCTCCCAATCCAGCTTGATAAAAACCAAACATGCGCTGATAGGTGTATAACGGCAAGGTGCGCAGGTGTTCTCCCAGGCCTCCATAGGAAGAACCAGCCCAGAGCCAGACAATATCGAATTTGGTAAACATCCAGATACCACGCAACAAAATGACAATAAACAAGACATTTCGGATTTGGGGTAAGGTGACATGAACAAAGCGGCCTACGACCCCTGCGCCATCTACTTTTGCAGCATCATAGAGATCCGGAGGAATGGTCTGCATCCGAGCCAGTACGGAAATGACCACAAACGGAAAATAGGTCCAGATGCTGACCAGGATCAAAGAAGTAAAGATAACCTCTGGTCCCAGCCAGACAATTGGTCGATCGATAATTCCTAGAGAAAGCAACCAGTAGTTAATGATTCCATATTGATCATTAAAAATCCATTTCCAGACAATCACGGCAACTACGGTTGGAATCATGTAGGGAAAGAGCACCAGTCCTCTGAGCAAACTTCTTCCCCAAAAAGCCTCATTCAAGAGGAGAGCCGCTGCAATACCAAGGAGAAGTTGAAAAGCAATCGAGACGGCCGAATAGATCACTCCTAGTCGAAAACTCTCCCAGAACTGCTCATCGTGCAGAATATAGGTATAATTGTCAAAAGCGACCCACTGCCGTTCCTGGAGCAAGGTATGTTTATTAAAGAACCCCAGCCAAAAGTTGTAGGTCACTGGAAAAATAATGAGGAGGGCGACGAGCAAAAAGGCCGGGAGCAAGAGGATCGGTCCAGGCCATTGCCTAAACCACTTTGCTCTTCCTTTCTGCACTTTTTCTACACGAGTAGCTTGTAAGGTAATTGACATGTTACCCTCCTCATCCTGTACGGTCAGTGCAGGTTTTTATCTAGAGTCTAGTGCCTTGTCAAACTTGTTTTTGTGCGTTCCTTTTTCTCATCGAAACACCCGGGGTCTTCGCTGCGCTCAGACACCCCGGAGCGCAGCGGAGGGAAGTCCATTCGTCATCCCGGGTGACCATATGACTTCCCTTCGCTCTACTTCGGGAGCGCAGCGGAGGGTTGTCCATTCGACTCCGGGGTTGAGCGCTGGGTGTCCGTGCGGAGCATGATCCCCGCATGTCTACTTCACAACTCACAATTTTGACCTTGACCAGGTACTAGGAGTTTGAGAAAATATTTATCTTTTTCTTACCCTTTTTTCTTCGATAGCTCCGCGATCAACTTTAGGACACTCTTCTCTCCCTTTGCTGCTGCATCTTTAGGAGACATACCCTTCGAAACCACATCAACTACCATCTCTCCCATAATCCCCGATTGAGCGACTTCGGTAAGGTGCGGTATTTTTCTATCTTCCAGCTTGGTCATGAGGAGCGGGGCAATCCACCGGTTTTTCATCGCTGTCCACTGGGGCTCGTCCCAGATCTTCCACTGTTGAACCGTTTCATCTTTAAGATATTCAGGGTCATGAGCGACCGACTTGAGTACCGGGAGGAGATGCAGGGGAACGGAGAGGCAGAATTTGCGATGATTCTCCTTTTGATAGTAAAACTTGAGGAATTCGGCTGCAGCATCGGGCTCCTTTGAGTTTTTATAAATGACAAAAATATCGTCATTAGATTGGGTCCAGCCTTTGCTCCCTTGCGGCCCGATAGGCATGGTAGTGGCAGCAAAGATATTGGGGTTCTGTTTATCGGGTGGAGCATAGCGTTTGATGTAGCCGATGGTGCGGCCCCAGCCTCGCAGCGAAGCAGCCTTCTCCGTGGCCCAGTTATTCAACGTTTCCACATAGCCGTGACTCAACCACCCTGGAGGCATCACTTCTTGCAGTTGCTGGTAAAATTCTAAAGTGCCATAGAGAGCCTCATTCCCAACAAAAGTCGGCAGGCCATCTTCATCCCAGAGGTCTCCCCCATTCGACCCCACAAATTCATAGATATCCTCATTGAACCAGAGCGAGGCGTTCCCGGCTAAGCTTACCCCATAACGATTGGGAGGAGAATTGGTGGCCTTGGCATAGGCGAGCCAATCTGACCAGGTCTTGATCGATTCAATCCCTTTTTCCTCTGCCCAATCCTTTCGGTAGAGCAACATATCCGTACCCCAGGTCATCGGGACAGCCCACTGATGACCATCCCAATGAATCCACTCGAGCAATTCCATATACCAGTCATCCTTTCCTACTGCTTCTACTACATCATCGAGAGGCCGCAGGAGGTCTTTGCCAGCAGCCCAGCCCGCATGATGAACAAAGGTATCCGCGATTTCTGGTGGGTTACCTACAGCCAGCGCTGCAATAACTTTGAGCTCCAAATCCAGCCATCCCATGGCCGAAGGTTTTACTGTCACATTGGGGTACATCTCCTTAAATTCAGCCGCCATCTCATCGAGGGCTTTAATGGAACGGGGGTCAGGCTCCTGATGCCAGAGGCGAATAGTGATCGGCTTGGTGGGAAGCTTCGCTTTTTTCTCCGGAGTTCCTCCTTCAGTTGGTTTCTGAGAGAGTGCTGATTCTCCCAGGGCCAGCAACAAGCCTGCTTTAGCAGCACGGCTAAGAAATTCCCGGCGGGTTTGCGGTGTTCCGGTAGTCCATCTGGTTTCTTGCAGTCGTTGATATATTCTCTCTTTGTACATGCAAATTCTCCTTTCTTGAGAGAGATACTACTTCTGTCACAGAACCGACGAAGGTCTGTGACCTCCATACTCACACCACCGCCTGGAAGGTTCTCTAAGACAGTGGATATAGAGACGATGCTATGATGCCGGTTTTCGCTTGACCATGAGCCGATGCTCTCCCTTTTGCACCACCTCGTCACGTTGATTGATCAAGACACACTCCAGAAAGAGAATCCCTCGATCCGGTTTCTTGGTTTCTCGCTTGTTCCCTACTTTGAAATGGACGGTGACCGTGTCCCCAATACGAATAGGACCGGTGAAATCCCACGTCCAGCCCAGAGAAGCGATCCCTTCTACCTGGAAATTCGCGGTACGCGTTTTGAGTCCATCGGTTATGGCTAATCCTAGAAGGCCATGCGCGATCCGCGTGCCAAATATAGTGGTCTTCCCATATTCTTCATCCATATGCAAGGCACTAAAGTCGGTGGAAATCCCAGCATACTGTACAATATGGGATTCAGTAATCGTTATGGAAGGAGAGATATACTCCTCACCTACCTCGATTTCTTCATAATACCGTTTAGGTTTTCTTGCCATGTGCATAGCTTCTCCCTTTTCCCCACATTTTGTGTAGCAGTATCGGCTAAACAGATCTTCAATTATCTGCACACTATCTGGCCCTTGTCAAGTTATTTATGACAATTTTTTTCTTATCATGCTCTACCACCTGTCTGGAAAAGGCTTTCGCTCCCCCCAAGACAGAGGCCGAACCTGGCGGAGAGATCGACGTCAGCAAGTATTGCCCGTTCTTTTCTTCCACAGTTCTGTATTGCATTCCGAGGGAACCAGGCGGGATGGTGGTGGCCAAAAAGCGCATGGACAAAATGCCTTGCTGAATATTCATTTCATCAGCCAAGAGGCGGAGAACATCATAGGGGAAGATGAATGGGTTTCCCTGCGCTACGCTCCGGGTAAAGGAGAATCTGATAGGTGAAGGAAACCGGTGATTCCAGGTTCCCTCGATAACCACGCCGCATCCAGAGAGATTTCTGCTCCGATTGGGAGCTGTCCTGCTCTGAACGCTATGTTATGAGGGGATAAATCTATGGGCAAGGTAAAGTAAAAACAAGGAAATCGAGTGGCTCAATGAACCGGTTACTGTCCAGGCAGGACCAGCCAGCTCCGGGTCAGATAATCACTCATGGTCAAAGCAATCAGCAGCAGGAGCCAGAAAAACCCGGCCCCGGCAAAGATCCAGGTCAGGTAGCTACTATAGCGCACATGCATAAAAAAGAGGATCACAAAGAGGGCCTTGGTGACCGCAATGGTAATCGCTACCACGGTATTGAATTCTCCAAGATCGAAGAAGGCAACTACCACTGTCAGCATGGTCAGAATCAGGAGCACTGCAAAAATGCGATAGTAGAGAGCAGGGGAAACAACATGATGATCACTCATAGATGTAATCCAATCAGATAGAGTAACGGAAAAAGAAAGATCCATACGATATCCACAAAATGCCAGTAGAGACCGGTCAATTCGACAGGAGAATAATAGACAGACGAGAATTTCCCCCGCCAGGCCAGTATAACCAGCACCGACAGAATACCGATCCCAATGATCATGTGCAAGGCATGCATACCGGTCATGGCAAAATAGAAAGAAAAAAAGAGTTGCACCTGTTGAGGATGCGCTCCAGCATAGTAAAAATTGCCCCCGGGAACTAACTGCTCTTCAAATTTGTGCGCGTATTCGAACAACTTGATCCCCAGAAAGACCAGCCCCAGAAACATAGTCAGGAGGAGAAAGCGAATCAGAGCCTTCCGATCATTCACCTGCGCTCCGTGGACCGCCAGAGCCATGGTAAGACTGCTACCGATCAATACCACCGTATTAATACTACCGAGCAGTATATCGAGATGATGACTCGCTTCTGCAAAGGCCTCTGGATAGGCTGCCCGATATACGGCATACCCGGTGAACAGTCCGCCAAAGAACATGATTTCTGTGATCAAAAACGCCCACATGCCCAGCGTAGAGGCTTCGCGCTGCTGTTCAAGATCGCTAAAGTGATGGGCGAGAAGAGAGGAATGAGTCTCAGCCAGCAACTTCCACCTCCTTATGTACAGGTCCATATGCATACGCTTCTTCCGTAACCACGGGTGTTCGCTCAAAATTCTCCGTGGGGGGAGGAGAAGGCGTTTCCCATTCCAGTCCCTTAGCTCCCCAGGGATTTGGACCAGCAATCTGGCCATAGCGCAGAGACCAGAGCAGATATATCAGTGGAATCACATATCCCACCGCCAGGATTGAGGCTCCGGCGGTGGACATGACATTCAGGACTTGAAATTCATCAGGGTAAGCATAGTAGCGACGTGGCATACCTAGATAGCCCAGAATAAACTGCGGGAAAAAGGTCAGATTAAATCCCACAAATATCACGAAAGCGGCAAATTTTGCCCATCCCTCTGGATAAAGACGTCCGGTCATTTTAGGCCACCAGAAATGAATACCCCCTAAGTATCCCATAATGGCGCCACCGACCATAATATAATGAAAGTGGGCCACCACAAAATAGGTGTCATGGACATGCACATCGATCCCTAAGGAAGCCAGAAACAAGCCGGTGAGTCCTCCCAGGGTAAAGAGGCCAATAAACCCAAAAGCATAGAGAATAGGGGTTTGATAGGAAATCGAACCCCTATAGAGAGTGGCTGTCCAGTTGAAGACTTTGATTGCCGACGGGATGGCGACCAGCATGCTCAGGAACGAGAAGACCATCCCTGCATAGATAGATTGACTGCTGACAAACATATGATGGCCCCACACAAAGAATCCAAGCACTGCAATGGCCAAACTCGAGAAGGCGATGAAGTTATATCCAAAGATCCGTTTCCGTGAAAAACAGGTGATTAATTCACTAATCACTCCCATTGAAGGCAAGACCATAATATAGACCGCCGGATGAGAGTAGAACCAGAAGAGATGCTGAAATAATACTGGGTCACCACCCAGGGCTGGATCGAAGATGCCAATACCCAGAGCCCGTTCAATGGCTACCAGCAGAATCGCAATGGCCAGTACTGGAGTTCCCAGGATCATAATAAGGCTGGTGGCATAATGCGCCCATACAAACAAGGGGAGACGAAACCAGGTCAGCCCAGGAGCCCGCATCGTATGAATGGTAACCAGAAAGTTCAAGCCGGTTAAGATAGAAGAGAATCCAGTAATAAATACCCCTAAAGCCGTAGCGATCACCTTCGTATTCGCATAGGTGCTGCTATACGGTGTGTAAAATGTCCACCCGGTATCCACTCCACCGGAGACCATAGCCCAGATGGTAAATAACCCTCCCAAAGTGTAGATGTACCAACTGGCTAAGTTCAGGCGTGGAAAAGCCAGATCTTTGGCTCCTATCATCATCGGAATGAGAAAATTCCCTAACACCGCCGGGATGGAGGGTATCAGAAAGAAGAAGATCATGATTATACCATGCATGGTAAACATCTTGTTGTAGGTTTCTGCCTGGACGAAATCACCAGCCGGGGTCAGCAACTCAAGACGGATCAGGGTGGCGAAGGCCCCCCCGATAAAAAAGAAGAAAGTAATCGAGACGAGATACAAAAGAGCAATCCGTTTATGGTCAATGGTGAACAACCAGGACCTCACCCCATAACTGACATTCAGATAGTGTTCACGACGTTCTACCGGTGTCGTAATCGTACTCATTATTCAGTCCTCATTCCATTTCCGCCTTCCAGGGATTTAATATAGGCAATGAGCTGTAACAATTCTTCTTCCGTGACCTGTCCTTGAAAAGTGGGCATGATCGGTGGATACCCAGTCACCACCTTGGCTCGGGGATTCAGAATGGATTCCCGAAGATAATTCTCATCGGCAACCACCGTCTCTCCACTCTTTAACTGTACCGGTTTACCAAACAATCCTACAAGCGACGGGCCCTGTCCCGCAGAGTCCCGATGACAGGTGACACACCCGAGTTGCTGAAAGAGCCTTTCTCCAGCCATACCGGGCAATTCTTTTGCTGGGCCGCTCAACCACTGTTCATAACGGTCTGGCTCCATAACCACGACCCGGCCAATCATCCCGGCATGAGAAGTGCCGCAATATTCGGCGCAAAATAAGTGGTACTCTCCGGGCTCAGTCGCTTCAAACCAGGTGGTGGTGTAGCGTCCAGGTACTGCATCCATTTTGATACGAAAGGCCGGGATATAAAAGCTGTGAATGACATCCTCAGAAGCGAGGGTCAGCTTGACCGGTCTCCCCATCGGAACATGCAACTCGTTAATCTCCCGCTGTCCTTGCGGATGCTGTATCTTCCACATCCATTGCTTGCCCACCACCTGGATCTCTAAAGGATCAGCCGGGGGAGTAAAGATGGTGAAATAGATCTTAGCTCCCCAGAAGAAAACGATCATGGCGATACCCAAGGGGATAATCGTCCAGAAGAGCTCCAGGTGAAGAGAACCCTCGATTGGCTGCGGTTGCTCTGTTTCCGACCGGCGGCGATATTTAATAGCAAAAGAGAGGACGGTCAGAAAGATAAGCGTAGCAAAAAAAATACTGACTCCAACCAGAAAAAAGTAGAGGGCATCTACCTGTTTGGCCACTGTGGAGGCCTGGTCAGGGAACAACGGAATGACATACAACCACATGATTTTTATGATACCTCCTTATCCCGTCTCCTCTTGCTCCTTTCCGAACGAATCATCACGAAGACAAAGGATCCTACAACCAGAACCGTGAGGAGACCTGCCAACCGGAGCACCTTCATGATGGTTACGCTGTATTGCCCTGTAGCAGGATCATACTGGTAACAGAAGAGGAGCACCTGATCAATCGGTGAACCGATCCGATTGACCGCAGCTTCCATCAAACCGAATTTTAAGTCCCGGGGGGCATACTCGATCCCATAAAAATAGCGAGCGATCTTCCCTTCTGGTGTCAGCAGGACAATCCCCGTGGCATGTGCATACTCCTCTTTCTCTGGAAGAGGGGTGTAGCGAAAGCCGATGGCCTGCATCAACCGCTGGATTGAGGGGGCATCTCCGGTCAGAAAATGCCAACCTTTGGCCGCTCCCGGACGATTATAGAGCTGGAGTGATTGTTCCTTTTTCTTCGCTGCTAATTCCGGCCGGTCAGTCGGATCGAAGCTTACCGTCAGCACGGAAAACTGGTTGCCAGCATCAAAGGGTAAGGCTCTGAGACTTCTGATCAACCCCTCATTCACCAGGGTACAGAGCATAGGACATTGATAATAAGCTGGTACCAGGATTACCGGTTTTTCACCAAAATATTTTCCAAGTGGCACGACCGTTCCGGTTTCATCTCGAAAATCCAGATCGAGTGGTATTTGAGCATTCAAGCGTTGATCAAAACCAACCTCCTGGAGTGGAGAAGGCCGCCCTTGCTGAGTGCTGTAAGCATACCCTGCGGTACTCCAGACCATAATACTGGACCCTAAAAGAGAAACCACGATATAGAAAAGATGGTTCACCATTCGTCGTGCGTAGTTCGTAATGATGCTCTTCCTCATGCCAAGAATCCTCACTTCTGGGGTCTGGAGGGAAGTCCTCTTTCCACCAGCAAGTCCATAGCACGGTCAATAGGAATTCGGACGATCTGGGCTTCCCGATCGATCCACTCATACCGATGCAATAAAGTCTCTTCTCTGGCACGCAACTTTTGGAGATCCTGCGCTGGATTGACTTGCAAGCGAGGTTCTGGTGGCATCGGAGGCCGTATTTCAGCCAGGGGAGAGGGGGGATGCTCTGATTGTGTCCGCTGCCAAGCGAAATAATCAAATAGCGTTCCCATCAGGAACAGCACGAGGACCGTCATGATTCCTAAGACCAGACCAAAGAGCAAGACCACCCGCAGGCTCAGGTCACGCGTTTCATATCCCGGAGCGGAGCGCAGGGTCGTCCCCTCGCCTCCCGGAGCGGAGCGCAGGGTCGTTCCCTCGCCTCCCGGAGCGGAGCGCAGGGTCGTTCCCTCGTCAGGGGTATGGTGCTGCGTATTATCCATGTTCTACTATCTCCTCCAAATTTGGATCATGGATCGGCAGGAAAGGCTCTTTTTGTACTTGCCACAGAAAACCTGCCAACCATAACCCTCCGAGACCCACTGGAGCAACGATATCCATCCAGTGGAGGGCAAACCCTTTTGGATAGAAGGCGGGCATTATCAACCAGTAGAGATCCACCAACCGCACCAGGATGATCAGGCCTGCCACCAGCATCAGGAGACGAGGCTGACGTTTCGTAAAACGGGAGAGTAACACTACAAAGGGGAGAAAAAAGTGAAAAAGGATCAGTATTCTCCCAACCCAGAGCCATCCTCCAGCCATACGATGCAAATACCATTCATTCTCTTCGGGTAAGTTCCCAGACCAGATAATTAAGTATTGAGAAAACGCTATATAAGCCCATAACATGACAAAGGCAAGCAGCAGATTCCCGAGATCATGAAAATGCGCCGAGGTCACGACATCCGATAAGGGCTTACGATCTGCTAGAAGGGAGAGAGTCACAATAATAAAAGCAAAAGCCAGAAGGATCTGTCCCACCACAAACATGATTCCGTAAATCGTAGAAAACCAATGTGGTTCGAGTGACATCATCCAGTCGATCGAGGCAAAGGTAGCCGTTAACCCGTACAACACCAGACCGATGGCACTAAAGAATTGCAGACGGCGCACCAGCTCAGGATTTGCACTACGGTCTTGTTCCCGTGACCAGCGATTCAACAGAAAACTCCCCCCAATCCATACTACAAAATAGAGAGCCAATCGGATGAGAAAAAAGGGAACATTGAGATAGAGGCTCTTGTGCTGTAACAAGGCATCCTGGGCCACCTCCTCCGGTCGTGCCCAGGGATAGAGTACTGGCAATCCAAAGAGTAAAGGGATACACATTACCAGTAGGAGAGGAAAGAGTCGAGTACTGGCTTCGAGGAAACGACGGACAACGACCCCCCAACTGCCTCCAGCCAGATGATAAATCAATAAAATGGCCAGACAACCCAGGGTGATACTGATCCAGAAAATATAGGCCAGCAGATAGGCACGGACAAACTGTTCTCTCTGAAACAGGGCTCCGAGCATACAGAGAATGAGGCTTATCCCTCCTACAAGCAGGCAGTTTTGTTGCAATTGTTTCAGTGATCGCTGTACAGATTCCTGTTCATTCATTGTTTTCTCGCCTGTAATTTTTGGCGTTCCTCTGGTGGTACATCCTCCAGGGTCGCATACTGACTCAGTTGGAGCGCTCGAATATAGGCCACAATTGCCCACCGATCACGAGGAGGAATTCGAGAGGCGTAGTCGTACATCTTACCAAACCCGTTGGTGATTACCTCAAAAAAATACCCTACTGGTGCTTCGCGCAGACGCGGAGTATGATACGAGGTGGGACGAGGAAAACCCCGTTGTACGATCATTCCCTGTCCACTACCGACCCGATCATGACAAGGGGCACAAAAAATATTATACCGCTCCTGTCCTCGCTCCAGCACTGCCCGGGTAATGGGAAAAGGAAAGGTTTCCACAAACTCTCCTCCCGATTTTCCAGTATAAAACGACGCATCCGTGCGCAGATATCCACGGGGAATCGTGCCCGGTACCAAGGGACGAGCTGAACGGCCATCCTCGAAAAAGGCACTGGGCTGGAATGGCCTGTAGCTCGGCTGATCGGCCATTTCTTGCCGACACCCTCCTGCAAGGAAGAGCAGCAGGATAGCAGAGAGCAGAGAGCAGATAGAGGGCTTGTTAATGTTCAACGTCAAACACTCCTCGGCTTTGCAGACCTTCCAGGAACTTCCGGGTTTGCTCACGGTCAAAGAGAGGGTCTGTAGCTTCGATACACAAAAAGAACCGGTCACGAGTGGCCAGAGCAAAGCGTTCTACATTAAATACTGGATGATAAGGCATGGGCAAGCCGTTTAAGGCCAGCATCCCCAGAACGGCAAACAAGCCTGCCACCAGGATAGTCATCTCAAAGGTAATCGGAATAAACGCTGGCCAGCTATGCAAGGGACGCCCTCCTACATTGAGAGGATAATCGATAACCGAGGTATAGTACTGTAGATAGTATCCACCCACACAACCAAGGACTCCTCCGATAAAGACGAGGAGGGGAAGCCGGGTACGATGAAAACCCAGGGCCTCGGATAGGCCTTCGACCGGAAAAGGAGCATAAGCATCCATCTTGCGGTAGCCTTTTTCATAAGCCTGACGCGTGGCTACCAGCAAAGCTTCGGCACTATCAAATTCCGCCAGCAAACCATAGATGGGAGGTCTGGTTCTTAGCATAGCACACTCTCAAAAAGTATGCTCATTCTTAGTTTCATGGACCAATTCGCGCATCTCAAAGATAGAGACCATGGGGAGAAAACGGATGAACAGGAACAACAGCGCGAAGAATAACCCGATGGATCCGGCATAAGTCGCCCAGTCCCAGACTGTAGCAGTATACATCCCCCAGGAGGAAGGCAAAAAATCCCGATGTAAACTGGTGACCACAATAATATAACGCTCTAGCCACATACCACTATTCACCACAATGGCGACGATAAAGAGGATCAAAGCGTTATAGCGGGCCCATCTAAACCACAATATCTGTGGTATCACTACATTACAGGTAATGAGGAGCCAATAAAACGGGGCATAGGGGCCACGCATACGGTTCATAATCATATACTCTTCATAGAGGCTGCCGCTATACCAGGCCATGAAGGTTTCCATAAGGTAACCATAGGCAACGACCAGACCGGTGGCCAGCATGATCATGGCCATGTTCCGGAGATGACGTGCCGTAATAAAATCTTCCAGCCCATAAATCACTCGGAGTGGAATGGCCAGGGTCATGACCATGGCAAACCCTGAGAATACTGCACCGGCTACGAAATAGGGGGGGAAGATAGTCACGTGCCACCCCGGCACAATGGAGATGGCGAAATCAAGACTCACCACACTATGCACTGACACCACGAGCGGGGTAGCGAGCCCTGCCAGTAACAAATAGGCCATCTGATAGCGATGCCAGTGCATGGCCGATCCACGCCAGCCCATGGCCAGTATCCCGTAAATAGCCCGGACAAACCGATTTCGAGCCCGGTCCCGCAAGGTAGCCAGATCAGGAATGAGTCCAATAAACCAGAACAACAAGGATATCGTAGCATAGGTGGTCACGGCAAAAACATCCCAGACCAGAGGACTTCGAAACTGTGGCCACATCCCCATGGTATTGGGGTACGGAATGAGCCAGTAGAAAAACCAGGGGCGTCCCAGGTGAATCAGTGGGAACAAGCCTGCACAAGCCACCGCAAACAGGGTCATGGCTTCTGCAAACCGGTTAATAGAGGTCCGCCACTCCTGACGAAAAAGCAACAAGATAGCTGAAATCAGGGTTCCCGCATGACCAATCCCAATCCACCAGACAAAGTTGATGATGGCAAACCCCCAGGCTACGGGCATATTGATACCCCAGATCCCTACTCCAGCCACCAGCAAATAGGTGATAGCATAGAATAATACCATAACCAGAGCAAAGGAGAGCACCGTACCAATATACCAGCTTTTCGGTATCCGACGGGTGAGGACAATGGCACTGATTTTATCGGTAACCGATCCGTAGGTATACTGCATCGGTGCAGAAGGAGCAGTTTCGAGTGCCGCTGGTGATTCTCGAGGTTCGGATGGCATCATGCTACTCCATTTCGATCTCGGGATTAGGGTTACGTAACCGGGCTAAATAGGTGGTACGTGGCCTCGTGTTCAACTCGGTCAAGAGACCATAATTGAGAGGTTCTGCTTTCATTTTAGTCACACGACTGTTTGGATCGTTGATATCCCCAAAGATGATCGCCTCGGTGGGACACACCTGCTGGCATGCCGTCAGAATCTCTCCATCCTGGATCTTTCGTCCATCTTTCTCCGCCTCAATCCGCGCTGCGTTAATACGCTGGACACAATAGGTACACTTTTCCATGACCCCACGACTGCGCACGGTCACATCAGGGTTACGCCCTAATTTCAGGCTCGGAGTATCCCAATCCGCATACTGGAGATAGTTAAACCGTCTGACTTTGTAGGGACAGTTATTCGAACAGTACCGTGTTCCCACACAGCGATTGTAGACCATATCGTTGAGTCCTTCGTCGCTGTGTACCGTAGCCGCTACCGGACACACGACCTCACAGGGAGCATTTTCGCACTGCATGCATAACACCGGTTGATGGTAAGTTTCTGGATTTTCCAGCTCCCCTTTATAGTACCGATCGATCCGTATCCAGTGCATCGCGCGTCCGTTGGCTACCTGCTCCTTTCCCACTACAGGAATGTTGTTCTCTGCCTGACAGGCGATCACGCAGGCATTACATCCCACACAGGCATTGAGATCAATAGCCATTCCCCAGGCATAGCCTGTATACCGAAATCCCGGATAAAGAGTCTGCTCTGGAGACGGATCATGTCCCATTTCATGGACAAACTCCGGATGGCTGACATATTCTTGCACAGTACCCACCCGAACCAGGTGTCGTCCTTCCATACTATGATGCTGCGTGCTGACTAATCGATATTGAGTTCCAGTGCGGCGGATTTCCAGACCACTCCCAGACCATGGACTTGTGGAAGAACGAAGGGCATAAGCATTAAACCCAATCCCTGCTCCTACCTTTCCCACCCGGGTCCGTCCATACCCCAGATGCACCGTAACAGTATCATCAGCCTGTCCAGGCATGATCCAGATAGGAGCCCGTACCATACGACCTTGGTAATGTAACTCGACCACTTCCTCATTCTGCAATCCCAGGCGCTCGGCAGTTGTTGGGCTCAGCAAAGCTGCATTATCCCAGGTCAGTTTGGTTAACGGTTTGGGCAACTCCTGCAACCAGCTATTGTTGGCAAAACGGCCATCAAAAATGGTCGGATCGGGTCGAAAGACAATCTCCAGTGGCCGAACATCACCGGTTCGGGTTTCTTCTCTGGATGGGGGCAAGACCTCAGTGCTCTGAAGGTTGGCCTGAAACGAAACCGACTTTACTGGAAGCGCACTTCCCTCGATAAACCCATCGTGCACCGCTTTTGCCCAGAACTGGTCAAAATCCTTACCGGTATACCGGCTTTTCCAGTGGTCACGCACTATATCGTAACTGGACCGATCCGGTTGTCCAAGCAGAGCAGCCAGGAGTTCGTAAACAGACTTTCCGCCGTATAGCGGAGCAATCAGGGGCTGCATCATGGTTACGGTACCATCGTACGCCCGGGCATCCCCCCACGACTCGAGATAGTGGGCTTCTGGAACATGCCAGTGACACAGGTAGGAGGTTTCATCTTCATACAAGCCTGAATGGATGCGGAGTTTAACTTTGGAGAGATGAGTGGTAAAGTTGAGATCGGCTGGGGCATTGTAAACTGGATTTCCACCCAAAATGATCAGCATATCCACAGCCCCTGTCTCCATGTCTTTGACCAGGTCGCGCAGCGATTCTATCTCATCTACCGGATGAGCTTCTACAGGTTCGGTATAAATCACCGTATGACCTATATTCCCCAAAGCGTGATTCATGGCATGGGCCAGCGCATGCACCAGTGGAGATTGCTGTTCCCCCGCGAGAATAATACTCGCCCCCTGGTGCTTTTGAAGATCCCGTACCAGAGCGGAAAGGCGTGAAGCAAAAGGACGTATTACGGAATCACGTGGCGGAGTGACGGTTATTCCCAATTCCTGAGCCACAGCACGCGCAAAATCTTCCATTTCCCCAGGTTGCAGGAGCCAGCGATGATCAGCCATCGCTCCCGCCAGGGTAGGAGTACTCTCCACCGCATACAGCCGATTCATGGTGGGATGTCCGGCATGTATCTGGCGTTTTGCCGCATATTCCCGGGCATACCGTACACTCCCGGGCATAGCAGAGAAGAAATCTGCTTCCAGGGAGAGAATAACCTCTGCTTGATCAAAGCGATAGTAGGTATTGACATCCTCCCCAAAGACCAGCCGCGCTCCCTTACGCACAGAGTCTCGTCCAACCGGCTCGTACTGGTGCCATTTCGCTTCTGGAAAGAGCCGAAGCAATTCTTGAATCTGGGCAGCCAGAGTTGGCGAGGTAATCGTTTCGGTCAACAGCCGTAAGCCAGCTCCCTTACGGTTACGCTGGGTTTCCAGCGCCGTATTTACCGCTGTAAAAAAGGCATTCCAGGTACTGATCTGTCCCGTATAGTTCACCACTTGCGAGCGATCTGGATCATACAGGGTGAGTACAGAGGCCTGAGCAAAGACATCGGTTGCTCCAAGACTCGCCGGATGCTCAGGATTTCCTTCGATTTTGGTGGGACGGCCCATATGGCTCTCCACCAGTAGACCAGTAGCAAACCCTCCTAGCGTCATACCAGTGGCAAAAAAGAGTGGTTTACCCGGGATAATCTCTTCAGGGGCTTTGACATACGGGACGATCTTTTCGTTTGGGGGTCTTGTACAGGCGCTGAGCCCGGCTAAAGCCAGAGAAGCACTCATCAAGCGTAAAAATTCACGCCGGTTGACTGAATGGGGTGCTGGAAAAGCCTGTCGGGGAAATTCCTGGTGCAAAAATTCTTGAAAATCCTCCGTAGCGGCCAGTTCTTCCAGACTGCGCCAGTACTTTTCTCCTCGCATCGCAGAGAGATGCTCACGGAGAGTGGTCAGATGGAGACGATCTTTCTTCGGCATACGATTCACTTTCATCGGTGACAGGTAGAACAACTGGTCAGCTTTCGGATGTTATACTCCTGCACCAGTTGTTGCCCCAGAGTGAGTTGATCGGGTGGATTCCAGTTCATATTGAAAATCTGCTCCCGGGGCCGTACAAAACGTTCTGGTTCACGGTGGCACTCTAGGCACCATTCCATATAAAGGGAGTTGGTTTGCCACATCAAGGGCATCTGGTCTACCTGTCCATGACAGGTAACACATCCGATTCCCTTTTTGATATGAATACTATGGTTAAAGTAGACAAAATCGGCAAGGTTATGGACTCTGGTCCACTCAAGTGATCGACCAGTCCGATAGCTTTCTCGAACAGGGGCGAGCATAGGGCTATCGGACCAAATCTGCGAATGACACGTCATACAGGTATGGGTGGGAGGAATACCAGCATAGGAACTCTCTTCCACCGAGGTATGACAGTAGCGACAATCGATCCCTAAGCCATTGACATGATGTTTGTGACTGAAAGGAACCGGTTGTTCACGCACCACCTGGGCTTGCGACACATAAGGTGATCGGCTAATGACCGCAATAATCCAGATAATAGCGGCAACAATAAAGATTGCTCCGAAGATGCTGACTTTTGATATGGTATTTGTACTCGGATGAAATATCTGAGCCATGCAGAAACCTTATAGATCAGGCTGAGTGACTAGACGACACAAAGAATCTCTTGCTGGAGTGCAGAGCTACCTTTCCCCTACATTGTAACGTCCTCTTAAAAGAAATCAAGAGTGAGAACCAGACTAATCTGCAGAATCTAAAAGTTGTCTGACCGTCTTTAGCACCGCCTCATTTTGTATAAGTGTAAGCAAGATATCCCCTGCTTCCAGTCTGGTCTTTCCCTGTGGTATGAGTACCTGTTCATCTCGCAGCACTGACACGACGAGAGCCCCATCCGGGAAATTCAGATCGGCCAGTCGTTTGTCAAAAGCTTTTCCTACCTCCAGTTCTACCAGACGGAGTCCACCTCGAGCCACCAGTGAGAAATCCAGGCGACTAAAACCGTACAGGCTGGCTTGAATGCGGGCAGCAGCAGCAATTTTGGGAGCAACGATCTCGGTAATACCGATTTCCTGACAGGCAGCTCGAAGTCCCCGACCATTCAGTTTGACGATAATCTTCGGCACTTCAGAAAGATGTCCCAGCATGGCAATAACGGTGTTAATCGCATCCGAACCGGTCGTAGCTACCAGAGCATCGGCTTCTGTCAAGCGGGCTTTTTTCAAAAGCGCCGGATCTGTCCCGTCCCCATGGAGGACTAGGGCATCCAGTGCCCCTGCTAACTGCTCACAATGCTTCTCATCGATATCGATTAGTACCAGCTCGTTGTTTTCTCTGCGAGTAAGATTCTCTGCCAGTTCGCGTCCCACATCCCCTATACCGACAATTACAATTCTCACGGAGTCCTCCTTGCTTTCCAAATTCCAGGATAAAGTAATACCAGGACTGGTAATATTTCTAGCCGGCCAGCCCACATGTTGAAGATCAGGAGTAGTTTTGCCCATCCAGCTAACCCTGAAGAGGTCACTCCAGCCGACAACCCCACGGTGCTTAGAGCGGATACACTCTCGAAGAGTGCGTCAATCATGGAGAATCCCCCCAATACAAGCAAGAATGTCGAACAAGCCACCAGGATGAGCGAGAGAGTAAAAAATCCGAAGAGGAGCTGGAGAGAGCTTTCGGAAAGGACCTGATCGTGATATTTAATGGGAAATTTGGCTTCCTCAGGGAGCAGATTCCGAAGCAGCATCCACCCTGCTACTTTCAGTACCACAATAAACCGGAGCAATTTAAACCCACCAGCCGTCGAACCAGCGGCCCCTCCAATACTCATCAAGAGGACGCTGAGCAATTTTAAAGGCTCTGGCCAGGAGGAGATCACACTGACATTGAAACCGGTGGTAGTAAGGGCAGAGGTGGTCTCAAAGAGGCTGGGCAAGAAGGCTACTCCATCCCAGCCCCATTCTCCCAAAAAGAGCAAAGTGCTCAGGGCAAGAAGTCCCAGCAGATATCGGAGCTGGGGGTCCTGGATAGACCGTTTCGGCCCTTCAAGCCATAACAGATAATACACAGGAAAACTGATTGCTCCTGAGATCATAAAGAGAATTACCACTCCGGTGATCAGGGGATTATGGTAGTAACCGATACTGGCCGTATATGCGGAGAAACCACCGGTAGATACTGTCGACAAGATATGCACCAGAGCGTCAAAAGGCCCCATCCCAGCCCCCAAAAAGGCCAAAAAGCCCAGCACAGTCAAACTCAGATAGATCTTCAGCACAATACGTGCCGTGGAGATGACACTCCCTCGAAGATTCTCTTCTCCAAATTCCGAGCCGTATAAGCGAAAAGCTGCTTTGCCTGGTCTGAAGAGTACGGCTAAGGAAAAGATGATAATTCCTCCCCCTCCCAGCCACTGGGCATAGGATCGGAAAAAGAGTAAACTTCTGGGGAGCTGTTCCACATTTAAGGTGCTAAGACCGGTGGTGGTAAAGCTCGATACCGCTTCGAAAAAACTATCCAGAAAGGGAGCAACTGGTAAAAAGGGGATGGCACCGATAAGGCTAAAGAACAAATACGCTGCTGCCGTTACTACCAGAGCCTCTTTGAGTTCTAGTTCTGTTGTTTTGAAGAGGACACACAAGCGGCCAAACAGATAGGTTCCCGCTGCCAATCCACCAAAGAGTCCACTGTAAAAGAATTCCTGCATAAGGATAGCCATCAGAATCGGAAGAACCAGAACTGCTCCGAGCATTTGGGCTATCATCCCCAGATGCGTTACCACTGCTCGCGTATTCAGTGGGACAATATATTGGGTTAGCTGCAAGAGCTGCATACGCTACACCTCTTTCTACACATTCGTGGTCGATCGTAATATGAGACCAATTTTCCTTGAGCATAACACATTCTTGTTCTTCTGAACCCTTCGCTTCGCTCAAGAGTAAACCCTACGAAGAATCCCGGTTATAGGTCTTCACTTTGCTCAACGTGACACAAGGGTGTGCTACCTCTCTATGGCAAATTGGTATAACATGAGTAGATCAGGGTCGATTCGCGATGGCTTTCCTTTGGCTCAGAATACCTCCTCATCAGAATTTACTGTCCAAGGCCATACCGCTTCATGGTAGAAAGATACTTGACCATACAATTTCTTCTCGAGAGAGTCAATATATCAGACTCCTCTTCAGCTAACTTTAGGAGAGGGGTTTTGGGGACAGGTTCCAGGAAAGCCTTCTGTGCTATTCGTAGAAGAATAACATTTCCCAGTTGCCAGAACCAGGGGGTTTCTGTTAGAGTAAAATAGAAAGGCATGGTCCTCAATTTATCTACACAAGAAGAGGTTGGTAAGAATAAGGAGGAGGCTATGGTCTTCTCATGGCGAAAGAAGGCTCCCTTATTTCCGAAAACAGCCCCCTTTCTGCCTGGAAACCCTTCCTACTTTAGCTCCGAATTTTACGTGAGGTTGGCTCTGGAATACAGTGGGGAGCAGGAGTGGAGCGCGCAAGAACAGGCAGCAATTGCCGAGTGTATCTTGACCGGTATTCAGGAGAATCTCTCTTCACGTATGCTGGCTAAAGAGATTGCCCGTATCTTAAAGTGTGCAGAGCATGATACCTGGCAAATGTTTGCCCAAACTGCGGCAGCAAATGTCCAACTATGGCGGTATCTTGAATTCATGGTACGCGCCCATCCGCTCAACCGATGGCGTAAAGCATCGCTCTATATTCCTGACCTCCAAGTTTTCCGGGTTCCGAACTTGTTTGGCTGTCCTCCTCAATGTAAAGCCCTCTGGCAGGACGAACAGGGAAAACCAAAACTTTTGTCTCTAGAAGAAGTGGTGGCTAATGGCTCGAATTATGGCCGCACAGAGTGGCGGCCTGTGGTTGGGGTCGTTCATGAGGGATGTCTTTGCAGTCAAATCCAGATTTACCAGCCTGAGCTGGAAGAGGCATTTGAACTCCTGGTCTCTCATCAGAGTCAGATCAAGGGCCTAGTCGATGAAGAGTGAATTAGTCACTCTGGTTAAACAGACACTGGGGAGTGGAGTGAATAAAAGTACCGGTTACCCGCATAACGAATTTTGATGAGAGGGGTCTCTTGTTCCTTGGTTTTACCAATCATTTCTGCGACAGTCGCCTTTAATAAAGCAGGAGTAAATCCCTTTTCGCGTAGGCTCTCCATGAGGATTTCTTCGGGCACTTCTCCTTTTTCCCGAAGCACTTCTACTATCGCTTTCTCCAGAGGGGAAAAATCTGTGGAGGAGGTGGGGAAAGGAGAAGGACTGGAGAGCGGCGCATGGTTTTCTGGGGCAGACCCTTGAGGACTTTGACGCAGTGTACGGACAAAGTGACGTAATTCGCGAATGGTACGGTATTGGATAAGCATAAGACCTAAAAGGACAAAAAGAATCAAAAAGAGCAACAGAAAGATATGCCCGGTTGAAAAATAATAACTCACCAGAGACGAAGGAGCGGGAGAGAGGGGTGGAGGAGGTGGAGATAGAGGAGGAGGTTCCGCCGGAGAAGATGGTTGGGGAGTGGAAGGTCCTGGTACTGTCTCGGTGCGAAGTGTTGCCTCCGGTTCCTTTGGGGTTTCGAGTGGCGTTTCAAGGGTGGCATTTTTAGAATTGGGAGGAGCCTGGGAAAGAGGAGGAGATTCTGGCGCTGGAGCAGGTGCAGGAGGGGGTACATCTGCAACACCCGGAGCAGGAGAGGGGAGAGAAGGTTCCACGGTTGAAACAGACGATGCGGTAGTGGGAGGTTCGGGAACAGGTAAAGGATTGAGCAGAGGCTTGTATATCCAGGCTACCAGGCCCTGAGCATTTTGTACGTTGTACCAGTTCCCTCTTTCACCCAGGATAACGAGTGAGGTTCCTGCTGGCGCAGATCCAATGATGTTGCCCTCCAAAGAAGGGGCATCGCGTAAATTGGCATTTTTGATGGCTATACCGGTAACAGTGGCAGGAGAAGAAAGCTCAGTTTGGGCAGCAAACGAGAGAGAAACAATATACACGAGCAGCAATAATATACTGGCAGTAGCCGCACGTATCATAGCTACAATCTCCTCTTGGATTCTTGGTGCGCTCTTTTCTCAGCGGATAGCCTGATCGTAAAATTTACCTCAAATAGGCTGAATACAGGGGCATTCTGCATTCTGCAGCATACGCAGACCAGAGTTTGCATCGCCTCTTCTCCATACTGATAGCCGGCTTTGTCCAATCCTGAGAAGGACAGAGCTATATCCAGCAGCGCAAAAAGATGCAAATACCTGCAATACTTTTTTATCACAGTAGAAAAAGAAGAGCAAAAAGTCAAGAAAGAATATGCGGCACTTGTTGAGTGAGGACAGAGATGAGATGAAAGATCATATTGCCATATTGGAACGATTTGCCCGCTGGGGAGTCGAAGGAGCGATCCTGGAATTGGTTGCCCACGATGCCAGCTATCTCGAGAAAGACTATATTGCCCGAAAAGTGGCCGAATGGAAAGAAGAAGGAGCACGCGGCAATCAGGAAGCTCAGCGCAAACTCCAAAAGATTCAGATGTATGCCACCCTGGGTACGCCGGTAAAGCCGGTAAAACGGGAACGTTATACCGGGGATACAGAAGACAGAAATCGTGAGATTGCGGAAAAAGTCTATCATCTCCGTCAGCAGGGTTATTCGCGCAGAAAGGCCTGTAAACTGGTCTCTCAAGAATATCTTATAAAAGTCAAGACGGTGCGAGACATTTATCAGAAATACGAAAAGGATTTTATAGAAGACTCCTCCTGAACCCCTCACCCTGCTCGGGATAATCCTCCCGGATAACCAAAGGGCCTCCATGAAGAATCTCTTAAGAAGTGCTATAGACAGGATATTTCGCGAAGTTTATCCTGAAGCGCAGCGGAGGGTTGTCCATTTGTCACCCTTTTATATCTTTCTGGGGATAAGATCAAAAGATATACATACAAGAAGAACCGGTAGGAGAACGGAGATGCCATCACAACATGATCTCTATGAGCAGGATTTTTATGCCTGGACTCAGGAGCAGGCTGGATTGCTCCGACAAGGGAAATTTGAGGCGCTGGATTCCGAGCACATCGCAGAGGAGATAGAAAGTTTGGGAATTAGTTTACGACGAGAGCTTCGCAGTCGGCTTATCGTATTGCTCGTCCATCGGCTGAAATGGGATAAGCAACCAGAGCATCGTTCTCGAAGTTGGAAAGTAACGATAATCCATCAACAACAAGAGCTAATGGATTTGCTCGAGGAGAGTCCGAGTCTCTGGTCCCAGCTTCCTGAAATCCTGGCGAAAGCATACCCACGGGCTGTGAGACAGGCAGTTGAAGAGACAGGGATCTATCATTCTCTCTTCCCACCCCAGTGTCCCTGGACTGTAGAGGAATTGTTGCAGGAAGATTTCGCACAAGAGTAACTCGAGCCCGGTATGGTTGCTACCTGAGTAGCACTCTACACTGCGTAGTAACTGACTTTGAACATTCTTGCCCAGAGAGGATACATTAGTTTCCTCGAACACTTGGACATTCCCCGTGGGTTATGATTACAGTTCTAAGTAACTATGACTAAATTTCTTGCCCTCTTCACCTCCATAAAAATGTAGGCCCACCAAGAATACCTCGGGCGGTGTTGGTGGGCGGAGCCCACCCTCCCTCTGGCTTTTGTGAAAAATGCTTAGTGATACTTACTTAAAAAATAATACAATATCCCTTATTTGGGTAGTCATAGAGAAACTCGTGTGAGTCAAGTTAGCGAGTATTGTCCTCGGATCTTTTTGCCCACCCCCGGCAGTCCAAAAGTCAAACCAGTGGAAAAGGTTCGTCAAGCAGAAGATGCCACAGGCCACAATGGTTTCATTCGTTATCGTCTTACACTGACCAAAGTTCCTCCTTTATCTCCCCCTGAGAATCTGCTGCAAACAGGCCATGCGATTCGGGAGAGGTTCGCTCCATAACCAGGAGACGTCTATCCAAAAACCTGCTAGCACAGTCGAAAAAAGATGGTCAGTGGTCACGATGGTTTCTGCATAGTTTTGCTCCAACCGTCGATCCGTAATGACCTGATGGCTGTCCAGATCCACAAACCATATTTCCTTTACTCCTGCTTCTCGGTAGGCAGGGCGCTTGATGTGCAAATCCTCGGCACGATTGGACGCTGAGAGCACCTCTACTACCAAATCAGGTACACCCGGGAACTCTTTCGGTAGAGGGCTCACTACATATTCCTGACGGATAAAGAATATATCTGGAGCAAATTTTCGGCCCGGTGCTATCTGCACTACCCCGTTGCCACTGGCAATGACTTTCCCGATCCCTTTGGCATCAGCATAGAATCCCATCAATCCCCCGAGAAAACTGATTACATCTTCATGTTGCAATGATGCTGGGGAGTGCACAATCATGACTCCATCGATCAGTTCTGCTTTTGTGTCTTCGTCTACTAACTCGTCAAATATCTCTTCATTGACCCCATACACCCGCAGTGTATAGGGGAGGTCAATCGTTTTCGGACCTATTTTGACTTCGAGCATCACACAATCCTCTTCTTATTCCAACCGGTATCCCTTCTTTTACCTGGTCTAGCTTGGCTCCTTTTTGCTGACGGCTCCTCTCTAATACCTCTCTCCCGATCTACCAAAAATCTTCCTAATCTGCAGGTTGCCTCTAGCACGCCGAAGTCCCTACTCTCTTAGCTACACATAAAGTTCTCCACTTATGCGTTGATGACTGGTGGAAGGAGCTGGCCCCATGCAGAGGGCTTTATCTTCAATAATTTCCCAGCGCTCCTCATCAGTCCACGAGAGGTAATCTTGATAGGCAATCTGAGCTTTTTAATTCCTTCCTGATGACTGTGGCTTCTCCAGACCAACCGTTTGCAGAAAGCGTTGTAGCGCCTCAATATCTGGTTCTATCGTTACCGGTTCTTTTTCCACCTGTCTCAACAGATCCTCTGGCCATTTAATCCCTGTAGAGGTGATAATACAGACCAGTGTATCGTCTTTCCGTACTTTACCCTCTTCCACCAGTTTGACCAGGGAAGCTACCGGAATCGCCGAAGCGGATTCGGCACAAATTCCCTCACGACCCAGCCAGCGCATCGCCTCCAGAATCTCCTCATCAGACACCGACACCACCTCCCCGGCGGATTCATAGAGTGCCCACAGGCACTGTGGACTGGACGTCGGTTCGCGGGTCGAGGTAGCGATAGAATGAGGGTTGTCTAGCCATACTACCTCCTGGAGGTTTTGACGAAAGGATTGCTCCAGTGAATTGGCTCCGGCTGGTTGGCAGGCGATCATCTGGGGCAGAGTTCCTTTCATGCCCATCCGTTGCAATTCGTTGAAACCTTTCCAGGCTGCGAAAAGGGAATTTCCCGCAGCACACGGATGGAGCATACGGTCGGGCATCCGGCCTAACTGGCTGGTGATCTCATAAGCCAGGGTTTTGTATCCCTCAACCCCAAAAGGGTTATTAACTGGATTTGGCATCAAGCTACTGACTGGAAACCAACCCTCATGACGCACCAGGTACTCTAAAAGCTTTCCACGCCCGTTCCACTCCGAGATGAAGGCATATGCTCCATAAGCCTGAATCTGGGCAGTCATAATCCGTGAGGTTTCCGGCGGGCAAAAAACAATACATTCCATCCCCGCAAGTGCTGCGTAAGCCGCGGCAGAAGCGCCATGATTTCCTGTACTGGTCGTTGCTGCTCGCTTGTAACCAAAGGAAGCAGCCACAGACACGGAAACAGCATTGAAACGGTCTTTGAAAGACCAGGTAGGATTGACCGTTTCATTTTTTAAATAGAGTTCTTTTAGGCCAAGTTTAGGCGCAATCCATCGGGATTTGAGCAACGGGGTAGCCCCTTCTCCCAGGCTCAGTTGATATTCTTCCGAAATTGGAGGCAAGAGTTCGGCATACCCCCAGACCGATCCTCTACGGTTGAGCCATTCGTTTACGGACAAGGACTCACAGATTTGCTCATACTCATAGCTCATCTCTAAGACACTAAGCTGTCCCTTCTTCAGGCAATGCGGACAGCCGAAAATCAATGGACCAAAAGGATAATCCGCTTTACACTGACGACAATGTAACCACGCTTGTTCCATAGTTCCACCTCTATCTTCCACATTTCCTTTAGCTTCCCGATACACAGGGTGTTTGATGTACAAATCCTCGTCACGATTGGACAGTGAGAGCACCTCTACTACCACATCAGGTACATCCGGAAACTCTTTTGCTAGAGGACTCAATATAGATTCCTGCCCTCTGTCAGGATTTGTCTGTACCGAAAGGAAGCCCTTTTCTCTTGTAGCACAATTTACTCTTGAATTGCAACTCTGCCCAATGTCCCGTAAATAATCTCTGCATTTTCTGCTTGACAGCATCAGGAAAGAAGTTTGTAGAGGGCAGACGGTTGAGGGAAGCCTCAAAACCGAGAGGGATTCGACTATCTAGCCTTCAATTGGTAAGTATTGTGCTCGGATCTTTTTGCCCGTCCTTGGGAGAAGTTTTGTATTGCCACTAGCCAATCTCCTCAAAGTCTTGACATTTTTCCAGGGTCTCGTTACAGTTATAAGCAGGAAGATTATCATAACGCTCTATTTTTAACGAACTCATAGCGAGTAAAACTTACGAAGGTCATTCTGAGTCCTTCGCTTTATTCAAGGGGTCGAGCGGACAACCCTTCGCTGCGCTATGGGACGACAAGAGAGAAATCCTTGCTATGAGTTCAGTCTTAAAGCGAGACGAGGAAGCATGTTATGCTTATCAAGCGGGTTTTGATTATCCTGCCTACCGTGATTACCCTGCTCCTCTTCCAATCCTATTTCTGGGTACCCACTTACGAAAACCAGACCAAAGGCAATCCAGATCGCCTTACCCAATATATTGAAGCCTCTATCGGCGATGCCAATATCCTGAACCCCATTCTCAGTGCAGATTCGGCCAGCAGTGAGATCAACAGTAAAGTGTTTGAAGGATTGATTGACTACGATGAAAACCTGAATTATCGAGGACGACTGGCCACCTCCTGGGAGATTTACGAAGAGGCCCTGTTCTTTGCCAACCCTTCCTTTACTCTGCCCAATGGCAGGGCAGGCACGGCAGAAAATATCATCCAGTATCTCGAAGAGCTTCGAGCGGAGAATACCCCGAAACCAGTGAACGAACAACAGCAGACCCTGACCAATATTACGGCTTTAAACCTCCTTCCCGCCAGCACTGACACTCGTGACCTAACCCTGCCCCCCTCTGCTGGGCAAAAAACACCAGAAAAGTTTACAGTAACTCTCTCCTATCCCGAACGTGTCCAGGTGACTCTTCAGAAGGTGGATCAGGAGTTTTTTACGGCTCTAGACAGCTTGCTTGGGGGAGGTTATTTTGCTGCGTTTACTCCCGCCCACTATCTTACCAGCGCTGTGGAATCAGACCAACTTACTGCTTTGGCTGCTGATTTAGTGCCGATTACCGAACATAATCCGGTGATTATCTTTCATCTGCGCCAGGGTGTCCATTTCCATGATGGGGTGGAGTTTACAGCCAAAGATGTCAAATTTACTTATGAATCAATTATGAATCCGCGGAATCTCTCTCCCCGGAGACCAGACTATGAGCCAGTAAAATCGGTTCAGATTCTCGGTCCGTATCAGATAAAGATTACCTACAAGCGGCTCTATTCTCCAGCTTTTGGGACCTGGAGTATGGGGATTATCCCTTTTCACCTGCTGAATGAAGAGCGCTTACGCATTGAAGCGAAAGCCAAAGGAAAAGATCCGGACAAATTTACTATGCGGGATAGTGATTTTAATCGTCGTCCGGTAGGCACAGGGCCTTTTAAGTTTGCGGAATGGAAATCTGACGAGTTTATTCGTTTGGTCCGTAACGAAGATTATTGGGAAGGTCCACCTCACTACAAAGAGTATTTTTATCGCATCATTCCCGATCTTCTCTCCCAAGAGATGGCCTTTTATGCCGGTTCGGTGGATCGTTACTCTGCGCAAGCCCATCAGGTTGCTCGTTTAAGTCAGGATCCTCAATACCAAAGTTTCTCCGGACTCTCCTATGGGTATACCTATATCGGGTATAATATGCGACGGGAACTCTTCCGGGATAGCAGAGTACGGCGAGCCCTCGGCATGGCCATCAATGTCGATGAGATTATTCAGTATCTCCTGTATAATCAAGCCGAACGTATTACCGGTCCCTTTCCCAAGCAGACCGAATATTACAATCGGGAGGTTCCACCACTTCCCTATGACCCAGAAGAGGCGCTCCGTCTGCTGGGAGAGGCTGGCTGGCAACGAAACCGCAATGGCTGGCTGGAAAAGGAGGGGAAACCGTTTCGTTTTACCATTATCACGAACAATGGCAATGAAATCCGTAAGGCTATTATGGTGATTGCGCAAAATGCCTGGCGACGACTCGGCATCCAGGTTGAGGCGGATAGTGTGGAATGGACGGTTTTTCTGGAGAAGTACATCAACCAGGCCAATTTTGATGCGGTGATCCTCGGCTGGAGTATGGGGATAGATCCAGACCTCTATCAGATCTGGCACTCCAGCCAAACGCATCCCCGTCAACTGAACTTCGTAGGATATCAGAATCCGGCTGCAGATGAGCTCATTATCAAGATTCGTCAGGAATATGATAAAAATAAACAAATTGCCTATGCCCATCAACTGCATAAAATCATTTATGAGGATCAACCCTATACTTTTCTCTACATGGGAAAATGGACTGCATTACTGGATAAGAAAATCGTTATCAAAACTGTTGCTCCGGATGGTACGGTAAAAATCGAACCGATTCGCCCTACCAAAACCGGTAATTATAGCTTCCACTTCAACAAATGGATTAAACTGGAGCAGGAACCGAATTTTTCTCTGCAATAGGAAAGGCTATGCTGGTTTTTATTCTTCGAACCCTGGGACAAAAAGCGGTCACGCTGTTTTGTATCTCCATCATTTCTTTTCTGGTGATTTATCTGGCCCCCGGTGAACCGAGTCAGATTGATCCCCTCAATCCACGGTTTACCAAAGAAGACCTGGAACGCTACCGGCAGGCCTTTGATCTGGATAAGCCACTCTATGTCCAGTACTGGCTTTTGTATAAGCGGCTTTTTACTGGAGACTTACGGTCTTTCAAAGATAACCAGCCGGTGCTGGCCAAAATTCTGGAGCGGTTTTACAACAGTCTACCCCTTTTCCTGGTAGGAACCATACTGACCTGGGGTTTTGCATTCCCTTTTGGGATCAATGCCGCCCTGAAACGGGATAGCTGGTTTGATCGGACTACTACTTTTTTCTCCTATGCTTTGATCTCTCTTCCAGGCTTTTTTCTGGCCTATCTCATGATTATCTTTGTAGTCCGGGTGTTTCATGTGCCGGTGCTGGGTATGCGCACCTTTGGTCAAGAGAATGCCAGTTTTCTCTTTGCCCTGATGGACCGCCTCTGGCATCTGGTGCTTCCTTCGATTCTGGGCGCTACCGCCGGGATTGCGGTCCTGTCCCGGTATGTCCGTTCGCAAATGCTCGAAGTAATCCAGCAAGACTATGTGCGGGTCGCTATGGCCAAAGGCGTGCCGGAAGACGAGGTGTACTATTCTCATGCACTCCGAAATGCGCTCTTGCCTTTTGTCACCATGTTTGGCCTGCTTCTTCCCGGTCTGATAGGGGGATCGGTGATCATCGAGTCCATCTTCGCCTGGCCTGGGATGGGACGCCTGGCTTATGAAGCGATCCTGGCACGAGATTTTCCCGTGATTATTACCCTCAATTTTTTGACTGCGGTTCTGGTCCTCCTCGGGACTCTGCTTTCAGATGTGCTCTACATGGTGGTGGACCCGCGGATTAAGCTGGGAGGAGGACAGCGTGAATAACCTCTCTTCCCGTACCAGGACTCCTGGGCAAGAAGCCTGGCAACTGCTGCAGCGGAATCGTTTAGCCATGACCGGCCTGGTTTTTTTGCTCTGTCTGGCAGTGTTAGCCCTACTGGGAGCGCTGCTGACCGAAGGAGATCACCCCTATCTTGACCCGAATACTGTCCGTCTTCCCGATAAGCTAAAGCCTCCCTTGACCGTTCCGAATAGAGAAGCTATTCCAGCACGTGATATTCCCGCATTTGGGGTGTATATCCTGGGGACAGACGACCTGGGGAGGGATGTGTTTGCCCGGATGCTCCAGGGAGCCAAGATCTCTCTCTCAGTGGGATTTGTCGCGGTCGGTATTTCGGTGATGATTGGGATTATACTCGGCGGTATTGCCGGTTATTATGGAGAGACACCTCTCGTGCTTGGGAAGTGGCGTGTCACGACGGTAGATGGCCTGATCACCCGTTTAGTGGATATTATGCTCTGTTTTCCAACCTTCTTTCTGATCCTGACCGTTATTGCCCTTCTCCCTCCCAGTATCTGGAATATCATGATCGTTATCGGACTTACCAGTTGGATGGGAACCACGCGTTTTGTCCGTGCGGAGATTTTGTCTCTGCGTGAACAGGATTTTATTCAGGCCGCCCGATCGTTAGGGGCTTCGGACAGACGGATTATCTTTCGTCACCTGATTCCCAATGCCATGGCTCCCGTCCTGGTTTCGGCAACGATTGGTATTGCTTCGGCTATTTTGACCGAATCGGGGTTGAGCTTTCTCGGTTTTGGAGTTCCGCCGCCGGATGCCAGTTGGGGTAATATTCTCTCTGATGGCAAGAATTTTCTCTTTGATGCCCCCTGGTTGACCTACATCCCTGGGGTAGCCATTCTGGTGACGGTCCTCTCGTTCAATCTGGTGGGGGAAGGGCTACGTGATGCGCTTAATCCCAAGTTAAAGAGAGATTAACAGATCATCATTTTGGATCAATGGTCTAGAAAGGAAGTAGCTCATGAGAAATATGACCTGGCCCCATGATGCCACCTGTGCTGTCTGCTTGACCTTTGACAATTTAGGAAATGCCTATGACCTTTACCGCTATGGTCATGCCCAGGGGATGGCCTCTGAAGGTCAGTATGCGGTTAAACGAGGCGTACCGGTTATCCTGTCCCTTCTCGAAAAACATAGTATCAAAGCGACCTTTTTTATTGAAGGCTGGAATGGAGAGAACAATCCGGAGATGGTGAAGGAAATTGTGCAGAGCGGACACGAAGTCGCCACGCATGGATATATGCATGAGGAATGGCATACACTCAACCCGGAGGAAGAGCGGCGTTTGCTTGAGCTGGCCACAACCAGCTTGACTCAAGCAACCGGTACACCACCGGTTGGCTGGCGGAGTCCAGCCGGCTTTATGACTCCACACACGATTGATTATCTGCAGGAAATGGGTTATCTCTACGACAGTAGTTTCGTCGATGACGATTTTCCCTATAAAATGCCAGATAAACAAGGGAAAAAGGGATTGATTCAACTCCCTTGGGCGTGGGTACTCGATGATGCGGTCTACTATACGCATCAGCGAGGTGGCCCACGGAACCCGGCAGAGGTGCTCGCTATTTGGAAAGAGGAATTTGATACCTTAGCGGCAGAGACGGGCTATTTCATGCTGGTCTGTCATCCGCGGTTTTCAGGAAGACTTACCCGAGCTCAAGCCCTGGAGAAACTGATCCTTCATATCAAAGAGCGAGGCAAGGTCTGGTTTGCTACCTGCAAAGAAGTGGCCCAATGGATCGCTGCGCATTAAAAAATAGCTCCTCTTCACCTTTCCTCATCTCTCCTGTTTCAGGAGAGATGAGGATGTTTTCCACCCAGTTCCTCTCTTCCCTTTCTCTCTCTTATCTCTGAACTTATCACGCCTAAGTCCCCTCCTGTCATGTAGATTCATAGTTTCCCTCCGAAAGACAAATGAACACTCGTCTGAGCATGAGAAACCGGCTTTCCTGAGCTGGGCTGCAAAGTGACAACGGGAGAATACCCACCATGATCTCTACAACAAGTCCTGAACTTGACCTATACTTTTTTCTCATATAGTGTCTAAGACCATCTTCAATGATAAAAATCTGAAGGAGTTACTAACGGGGGAAAAGGGAGTTTGATCATTCGGGTAAGTGACTAAAGATTTTTTCTAGAGAGTCGATAAGTCAGTTGACAAGATGTGATTCTCTATGTTTCCTCCTGCAGGGTTCTGTAAGAAGCCAATCCTCTTTTAGCGGAAAATCTTTGGCTTCGCAGAGGAGAGCGGAAAGGAATCATACCTTGTCAGGATTCTCAGAACAGAGTGTATCCAGTAGCTTACCTATGCAAAGTGAGGAAAGACCATAACAATGCCCGGTTCTGGTCTTTCTATTCGAGCAGTAGCTTTAGGGAAAAGAGAACCCTATGCCCACTCCCCCCCGCATACTGATTATTGAGAGTAATGAGAGTTTGCGAGAGATTCTCTATGAAGCGATGCAGCTCTATGGGTATCAAGCGGTTACCGCCCCCACACTCCAGGAAGCGGAAACGCTCAAACAACGACTAGGCCCAGAAGGCATCGATTTGGTTATTCTGGAGATCAATTTAACAGCGGTAATTGATGCGCGTGAGGGGTATACCCTGTTTGAACGCTGGACAGCTTTGCACCCTCATCTCCCATTTATCCTGATAGGATCTGATCCTCGGAGCTGGCAATTACCCGCCATTCGCAAAGGTTTAGTGCGCTTTCTCCTCAAACCTTTTTCCATTGATGCTCTTCTTGAGGCTATACGTTCTAGCCTGGAAGAATGACAAGAAAACGAAAGTTCTTCTTTACCCCAACTAGAAAAGGTGTTAATATAAAAAAATTGAATGCGTAAAGACTTTTCTTTTTCTGCTGAGTCATGGAGGAGCCATGGCAGAGACTTTTACCGTTGTACAGAGCCGACTCGAGATGGTCGAACAGCTCGAAGCCATCCAGCGAGCCTGTTTTCCTACTATAGCTGAAGAGGAACTGATCACGGCTGCTCACTATGCTGCCCATATCAAACGCTTCCCTGAGGGGCAATTTGCGGTGCTGAATGCCGAAGGCCGTGTGGTGGCCTGTTCTACAGATTTTCGTACCAAGGCGGTCGATTTCGAACATTTTGAACACCGGTATATCGAAGCAGTGGATCATAACTGGCTTGGTCATCACGATCCAGAAGGGGACTGGCTCTATGGAGCCGATATCGGTGTGTTACCGGCCTATCGACGACGAGGGATTGCTCGACTCCTCTATCAGACTCGCCATACGCTGATACGTCGACTCAATCTGCGAGGGCATGTGGCTGGTGGCTTGCTGAGAGGGTATGGTCCATACAAAGCTCATCTCTCTGCTGAGGAGTATGTCCAGAAGGTGATAGCTGGTGAGATCATTGATCCGACCTTGAGTGTCCAGCTCAAAATGGGTTTCACGGTGCATGGAATTATTCAAAACTATGTTACGGACCCTACATGTGATTGCAAAGCGGCATTTATCGTATGGTATAATCCGGATTATGATCCGACCCGTGCTCCAATCCGCACTCCATCCTCGTGCGGATACTGGACACTGTAGAGGTATTAAGAGCACCCATGCCAGGGAAAAGGAGGGATGAAACATTTTGTTCACCTGTGGGTAAGAAACATGCTCTGGGTCTCCAGAAGAAAACTTCTCTAACCTTTCTAGGAAAAAGGAGGGTAAGGATGAGAATCTATGATCGAAATCACCGCAGTCAGCTCGATAACTGGGTTATTGATCTGTATGAAGAACGTCTCACCCGAAGAGATTTTTTCAGACGAGGAACGGCGTTAGGTATCACCGTAACCTTCCTTTCGGATATCTTGACACTGCATACAAAGGCCTCTGCCGCAGAACGACCCTCTCCGGAAATCTTAGAGAAAATTAAGCAGGAGGGAGGGCAGTTGTTTGTGTACAATTGGGAAGATTACATTCATCCGCATACCATTCCCCATTTTGAGCAGGAATTCGGTGTCAAAGTGACCTATGACACCTTCCCGGGCAATGAACAGTTACTCGCAAAACTTCAAGCCGGTGGCGCCCCTTATGATGTGGTTTTTCCCACTCATAACTTTCTTCCGATCCATATTGCCCAGGGGCTCCTAGCACCTTTACGCCACGAGAATATTCCCAACTTGAAAAATATTATCGCGAAATTTCGGGATACCCCCTTTGATCCAGGGAATAAATATTCCGTGCCGTATGACTGGGGAATGACTGCCATGGCCCATAATACCAAATATACCAAAGGTGATCCCCATCTGGGCAGTTGGGCACTCATGTTCAAGAGTGGGCCGGAACGCTACTCTGGCAAGTTAGGATTTACCGATGAACGAGAAGAGGTGCTGGCAGCAGCTTTAAAATATCTGGGCTATTCAGCCAACACACACAATGAGAAAGAGTTGCGAGAGGCTGGGGAGCTCTTGATGAAAATAAAACCGCACGTAAAAGCTTTCTACCCGGGTGCTGACGAGAAAAAGGCCCTGATTACCGAAGATATTGTCGTAGGACATGGCTGGAATGGGGAAATTGTCAAAGCGCACTGGGAGAATAACGCTGTGGAATGGATGTTACCCCAAGAAGGAGGAACTGGCTGGTTTGACAATATGGCTATTCCCAAAGATGCTCCACACAAGTTTACTGCGGAAGTGTTTATCAACTATATGCTCAGACCTGATGTGGCAGCGGATAACTCCAATGCCACCGGCTATGCCACGGCTAACCGGGTAGCGGTAGAGAAGTATGTCGATCCTCAAATTGCAAAAAATCCGGCAATTTACCCTACAGACAAGGAGTTAGAGCGTATTGAGTTTTTAGCCGTTATTCCTGATGAACTTCTCCCGGTCTATGATGAGATATGGACTCGGTTGCTTGGAGCGTAGAGTTTTTTGGGTAAAAATAGAGAGAAAGAGATAAGGGGGAGGCCGGAGATTTTATTATGACTTTCTCCCCCTTTCTCTCCTTTGTCTCTTTTTTGACCTCTGAATAATTTTACCTCTCTAAAGGCTTGCCAGGTGAAATTCGTAACACAAAAAATACAGAGTTTCAGAAGAAGTATACTCCACTTTCTGCGGCACCATCCAGGTCTGAAAATTGGGTTGATGCTGAGTCCAGCCGGTTTCTGGTTGCTGGTCTTCACGCTGATCCCGATGGTGATAGTGGTGTATTATAGCTTTCTGATGCGCGGACCGTGGGGCACAATTAAATATGAGTTTACCCTGGAAAACTACGGACAGCTTCTGGATCCTCTTTTCCTGAAGATTTTTTTTCGCTCTTTCCGCTTAGCCTTCCTGACTACGATCTTCTGTCTGGTGGGAGGATATACTGTTGCCTACTGGATTGCGTTGTATGGAGGCAAATATAAGCCTTTGTTTCTTTTCCTGGTTATCTTACCATTTTGGACCAGTGATCTGGTACGAGTCTATGCCTGGATGACTTTACTCTCCGATCATGGGTTGATCAACAATTTTCTCCGGAGTCTCTCCTTGATTCAGGAGCCTTTGCCTCTGTTGCATAATGAATTTTCGGTGCTGGTTGGTCTGGTCTATACCTACTTACCCTTTATGATCCTTCCCCTGTATGCCTCTCTAGAACGTCTGGATCGTTCAGTACTCGAAGCAGCCGCTGATTTGGGAGCAAGGCCACGAGAACGCTTTCTCAAGGTAACTCTCCCTTTAACCAAAGGAGGGATGCTCAGCGGTTCGGTGCTGGTCTTTGTTCCTTCTATCGGAGAGTTCCTGATCCCTGAGCTCCTGGGGGGTGCCAAGGCGATGATGATTGGCAAATTTATCGCTTTAAAATTTACCGGACTGCGGAACTGGCCCCTCGGTTCAACATTTTCTCTCTTGCTCCTGGCTATCATTCTTGGCTTGTTGTATGTCTATATGCGAGTGGGTGGTGGGAAAGAAGCTTTTCAAGAACAAATAAAATGATAGCTCAGGTTTCTCCACGATTCTTGTTGTCTGTTTCACCGGAGAACTTGTTTCTATGTTCCTTGTGCTGGCTGCTGCACCGATTCTTACCGCCGTTATGCTGCTGTTGATTTTTCATCAGTATCAGTCTGCGCTGCGGGCTGGTTTTGCTGGATTAGGTATCGCACTCCTGATGGTAAATCTGGTACCCGCTTACCAGTTGACCCTTTCTACCCTGGGAACTGCTCTGATGTACGGGAGCCTTACGACGCTCACCGTGGCCTATGTGCTGCTCGGGGGACTGGTTTTTTACCATATTTTACGGGTGGCCGGGGCGTTGGATACCGTTGCGCATGCTATAGCGCATACCGTTACCGATCCAGGACGACGGGCGCTGCTTTTCGTGCTGGGTCTTTCGGTCTTTTTTGAGTCAGCAACCGGTTTTGGTATTGGTATAGTAGTTACTGCTCCGCTCTTTGTGGCGTTAGGGGTCTCTCCCAGGAAAGCGGTATTATTGGGCTTATTAGGACAATGTGCCGTGCCCTGGGGAGCATTGAGTATTGGTACAGTATTGGGGGCAGAACTGACCGGTGTTCCGGTGGAGCAGATAGCATGGCTGGCCCCTTTCATGAATTTCCCCTTTATTTTTCTCTGTGGTGGAGTGACTCTGTGGCTCATCGGTGGTTACTCAGCTCTGCGACACCGTTTGCCGGAATTGACTCTTTGCACCATCACTATGGTCACCGTATTGGAGATAGCTTCCGTATGGGTTGGTATTGAATTGGCTGGAGTATTGGGAGGCTTGGCCGTCACTTTATTTGTCCTGGGCATAACCTGGGTGACTGGCGAGAGGCGAACAGTTCTTCCGGACCGCAAGTTAGCGCTGGGGTGGGCAGTATTACCCCATGGACTCCTGTTAGGGACCCTGCTGGTTACCCGGCTCTTTCTCCCCCTCAAGAGTGGATTAGAGTCTATAGCCGTGTTAGCCGTCCCCGCACTCCGTTTTCGCCTGCCGGTATTGTATCATCCTGGTTTCTGGATGCTCCTGGTTGCTTTGACTTCGACCACGTTTTTCGGTCTGACCAGAACCCAGATCTATGCTGTCCTGAGGGGAGCAATAGGCCAGTGGTGTACAGCCGCTCTGGCCGTGGCGGGCTTTATCTGCCTTTCTCAAGTCATGTATGCTGCCAATATGACCACAACGCTGGCCACAGCAGTCGCTGCTCACACGGGTCAGTTGTACATTTTTCTGTTACCGCTGATTGGAGGGCTGGCTGGGTTCTTGACCGGAAGCAATGCTGGATCCAATGCTATGTTCGCTCAATTTCAGAGCGCAGTCGCTGCTCAACTGAATCTTCCTGTCGATGTAGTGGTAGCTGCACACAATGCGGCTGGTTCTAATACCACTCTGGCCTCACCAGCCCGTATTATCCTGGGAACTGCTGTGACCGAACAGACCGGGTCTGAAGGGGAATTGATACGTCCAGCGCTGATGGTAGCGGGAATCGGATTGCTTACCCTCATGGTTTTGTTGGTATGGTTTGGGTTTGGTAGAGGAATGGAAGAACTACTTTTCTTCTAGGAAATGGGATGCAAAATCTCACCGCCACCACAGTGTATATCCTCTTGGCCGGAGCTTCTTCCTTTTTCTTTACCCTTGTCTTTACCGTATCCGCGGTGTATCGCGTGACCATGGTCGGTTTAGATCCGTTGCAACTGGTTCTGGTAGGGACAGTATTAGAGTCTGCAGTTTTTCTCGGAGAAATCCCCACGGGAATCGTGGCCGATGTCTATAGTCGTTGTTTATCCGTCATTATTGGCATCTTTCTGATCGGGGTAGCTTTCATCATAGAGGGAGCTATCCCCCTGTTTGTCACTGTTCTTCTCTCTCAAGTCCTGTGGGGGATTGGCTTCACCTTCACCAGCGGCGCCAAAGAAGCCTGGATTGCAGATGAAGTAGGCGAGGGAGAGGTAAGCCGGGTGTATCTGCGAGGAGCGCAGTGGAGCCAAATCGGGGCTTTGCTTGGCACCTTTTTCAGTGTGGCCTTGGCCAGTATTTAGGTGAATGTTCCGATTATACCGCCTGGGTAAATCAGGGGCTGGACACACGAGTGCGGGCTACGGTTATTTCGGCCAGTAGCCAGGCCAATGCGCTAGGACAGATCCTGGGAGGACCAGTGCTGGGAGCCATTGGGAGAGGGATATCTCTAAGCGCGGCGCTGGTGAGTTCTGGTCTCGTGTTAGCGCCGGTAATGGGTCTTTATATGTTTGCCATGCATAAGGGGAAGATATCTGCTTGAAAATCCGCCAAGTATAAATGGTGATCAGGCTTGGTAAGAGCGCAGGCTGTCATTATTTTCGATTATTTTACACTGGAAAAAGCCGGAGAGCGAACAGAATAGGCTCATCAAGCAACAAGCGGAACTCCAGATATTTGACGAACAGCTATGCTACTATGTTAACTGGTGTATCAGTCTCGACCTGGATGATAGCTTAAAGATCCACTACGGCAAGTTCGGCGACCTGCTGGTCGAAGTGAAAGAAGTAACAAGGGGGAAACTGGAATGATTTATGGAGATAAACTGCTGTGGGAGCGACTTTAGTCGCAACTTACAGGACAGAGATCATTTGGTCGCGGATCAATCTGCTCCTACAAGCAATGATTGCTGATCTTTTCAGACACCCTCTGAAAGGGGATAGATCGGTGTGGTTTGTGGTCGAATAAAAAAGGGAGAAGCCATGTTACTCGATATCAGCATTGAGGAAGCCCAGGCGAAATTGCCGGAAATCATCGACAAGCTCGGCCCTGGTGAGGAAGTGGTTATTACCAAGGACGACCAGCCGGTGGCGAAACTGCGGTCGATTGCTGAAGGTAAACCACAGCCACGGTTCGGCAGTTGTAAAGGAATGCTGACCATAGTGGCTGAGGACGAAGAGCATTTGGAGGACTTCAAAGATATATGCCATGAGGGTTTTGCTCGACACGCATGCCTTTCTGTGGTTCGTCCTTGGCAACCCTCAACTGAGGAGCAATGCCAGGAGTTGAAGACTCGGGCAATGAGAAGCTGGTCAGTCCGGCCAGCTATTGGGGAAATAGCCATTAAGATCAGTCTAAACAAGTACAGATTATCGCAGCCCTACGAGGAATTCATACAGAAGGACATTAGAGGCAATGGTTTCATCATTCTGCCCATTGAGCCAAAGCATACGGCGGCATTGACGAGTTTGCCGTTTCATCACCGTGATCCGTTCGACCGGCTCATCATCGCCCAGGCAATGGTTGAACAGATTCCGGTCATCAGCAGCGATTCGGCATTTGCAGCATATCCGGTGATACGTATCTGGTAGTGTGGAGCAGATGGCAGAGGAGTTGAGTATTGCGATAGGGAAACACAGTGTCCCCTTTTGAAACATCCTTAGAGAAAAGGAATATAGATCTTTAAGGGAAGTCTCATTTTGATAAAACTACTGGGAAGAGAATCCCTACCTCTCATGTACAGACGACGAGAAAGAGGGTAATACTAATTTGCTATCAAATAAGGAATTAACAGAAAATAAAGTGGCTTAAATTCAAATGCTTATGATTTATAATTTGCTATCTTCGATAGCAAATTAGTATAAGCCCCAGTGGACAAGCATATTTGGACTGTGAAACTCTACCAGACCAGCAATAAAGATAGAATATTTCCTACACAGGTAGATACTTTTTGTTCATAATCGCCAGGACCTCGCCCGTTGCAATAATTTCGAGCAAACAAAAAGAGTTTATGGTCTTTATCAAAGATTTTTCTGCGTTCAACCAACTGCCGTGTTGGGGGGTGTAGTGGATCTCCAACTTGTTCAGGATGCGCCGAGCCTTCTCAGGTGGAAAGGCTTCGTACAGCGCGCCGCCGTGGGTGTTCAGATTATCTATCACCAGGACGACCTGCTTGGCATCTGAGAACACCACATCCATGATGTCCCGGACCAGATATGCCCAGTCCTTAGAGGAGCGCCGCTTCGTGATGCGCGTCCAGCGTTGGCCCAGCAGCCGGGCAAAGACCATAAAGATGTTGATGACACCCTCACGTTTGTATGCATAATCACAGCATTGCGTCTGACCAGGCTGCGGCAGCAGCGGAGTGTGCGTCTCCGAGAGCAGTTGGTAGGGCAATTCATCCATGCAAACCAACGGCCGCTTGGCATCCAGCGGTCTGCGGTAGACTTCCAGAATGTCTTCCATGTGACACACGAACTCACCGCTCGGCAGTGAGAGTGCCGATGAAAATAAAAAGGTCGAGATACCAAGTAGGCAGATGTTCAAATCGAGAGAATATATATAAGGCTTGATTTTATTGATAACCCACCTCCGATGGATCGCTTTCTATAGAGAGGCAATGTTAATACAACCGGGGGAAAAAGATTTTTCTCTTGACGATCAACTAGCTTTTTGTTGTAATGCTCTTGTATGTCCGCTTACAAAGACCAGAGAAGGATGACTATGTCTATGGATACTGTACAAGCGCAAATCGACGAGTTTATCGAAAAATCACAGGCACTCAGTGGGCAGGAGGTACAGGAGCGGCCCTTATGGAATACTGTGGTGACTGCTGATGCCATCCGCCACTTTGCTTATGGAATCAGTGATGATAATCCGCTTTGGCTCGATCCCGACTATGCTGCCCAGAGTCGCTATGGTTGCCTAGTGGCCCCTCCAGCCTTTCTGACCTCTGTGTTGTACCCTATGCTGCACGGAGCAGCAATGACAGTCCCCCTTTCTTCCCTTATCGGCGGGCTGGAATACCGGTGGTTTCATCCTATCCTGGAAGGAGACACGCTCCGCGCAGTAACCAAACAGGTCGATCTCTATGAAAAGAAAGGTCGATCTGGCCGACGACTGATCTTTATTATCTCGGAAGCAACCTACTGGAATCAACGAAATGAAGTAGTGGGCAAAGCGACTGGGACAATGATCCGGGCTACCCAGGTCTCCAATGAGCTCTTGGTTGAACGACCGATCTACCAGTACAGTGAAAAAGAGGTTGAACAGATTAGTCGAGCTCTGTTGGCCGAGAAACGTACTGGTGCTCAGTCTTTGCAGGAGACAGATCTGGAGATTGGTCAAGAGCTCCCTCCCCTGGTCCGTGGACCGCTCACTCTTGGCGATATGATCTGCTGGCAGGCTGCGATTGGCCCTTCTTATCGAGCTGGATCCTTAGGGTACAAAGACTGCCTCAAGGCACCCCATACTGCGGTGAGAAATCCGGTGATCGGCTGGCCAGTGAAATACTCCCAACAGCATGAAGATTTTCATTTAGCCTCCCAGCGGGGTATGCCTGCTCCCTTTGATAATGGAGTAATGCGTTTTGCCTGGGTCTCTCCACTCCTCACTAACTGGATGGGGGACCAGGGCTTTCTGCAGCGGTTGTATGTGCAGATCAAAGCTCCAAACCTCTATGGAGATACCACCTGGTACCGTGGGATAATCACCGACAAACAGCATATTGACTCTGGCACAGTGATCAAGATACAGATTACCGGCACCAATCAGATTGGTGACATCAACACGACGGGTGAGGCGGAGATACTTTTTCCAGCTTAATACTACAACATGATTTGTCATTCTGAGGAGCAAAGCGACGAAGAATCTCGCTTTGGAATATTTTATCATCCACAACAAGAGATTCTTCGCTCCTTTCAGTCGCTCAGAATGACGAGCGGACTTCCCTCCATTACCCTTCGAGATGACAAGAGAGCGATACTTGCTATGAGTTGTGAATTAACTCGCATTATCAGAAAGGAGAATCCATGGCTATTGTACGATTGTATACGGGAGAGGATGGAAAATCGCATTTTGAGGATATCGAACCGGTCTTCGAGCCGTTAGATGATAGCTCTGAGCGGGCAATTATACGTACAGGCACTGGGGTAGAGATCATGATCCGCCGCTTTGATCCGAAACGGTCGAATCCCTGGCATCCAGCCCCTGGAAAAGTGTGTGTTTTTACTATCTCTGGTTCTGTGGATATCGAAGTAGGAGATGGGTCCACACGGCGTATTGGTCCGGGAGATATTCTCATTGCCGAGGATGTCACCGGGGAAGGACATTACACGCGTGAATCAGGGAGCGAACCCCGGGTCTCTATCTTTGTCCCTTTGACGAAAGGATAAGTGGTAGACTTACAAGATAATAGATCAGGGCCAAGGATACTCATCACCCCAACTGATCTTTCTCGCCTGTTTCCACTGCTTGGTATCACTTCGAGTTACCGTAATGGTCTGCAGCCCATCTCTGGTACAGAGCAGAAGACGGGTGTGACCGGAACGACGCAGAGGGTGGCGAATAACTCGGGCCTGAACAGGTTTAATTGGGGATTTGGAGACAACGAGGTACGAGAATTTCTCATCCTCGTATCCATGGGTGCCGAGTTTAATGCGCCGATGGAATGCTGATCGGTCAAGACGCTGCGAAAAATGGCACCAATCATTTAGCGGAATTGGACACTCGGCTTGATGGGGACAGGGAGCGATCACCTGACCGCCGAGGGCAATCAGATCACTGCGTAGCAGACGAATCAGTTCAAAACCTCTCATCGTTCCCGGCTCGATAATAACGAGGGCAGTACGTGCAGCATTCCACGCTGTTTTAAGAATTTCACGGGCCACCGGAGGCTCAAACTCACCAAAGGTATAGGAGCTGACTACCAGATCGTGCATTGGGAAGAATGTTGTTTCACGCAAATTGACCTGGAGCCAATCGGCCTGTTCCAGCAGGGTATGCTCTCCCTTCCGAGCCAGGGACTTTCCCAGCCGAATCAACTCCTCATCCTGTTCGAGGAGGGTGATCTGCTGGATCTCCTCAAAAATTTCTGTGGCTGCCCATCCTGCCGTTCCCGGACCAGCACCAAGATCGAGGAGACTGGTAATTGGTCTGTCAGACAACAGCCGACGCATTTCCATAAAGACGGCACAGTTGGCTGCAAATGTCGCGGGCATCCGTACCGCGAGGTAGGCCAGACGATAGGCTGTTCTATCCATGAAGATGCCCTTTGCTGCACGATGTGAGCGATACAGTGCAGACAATTCGCTAGCCGCCTGAGTCAGAGCTCGAAGGTTATGCGAGGAGATTTCCATTGTGATAGCCTGGCAAAGACGAGATGGCAATTGCATCAGCAGATCCTCACTACCCTTTCCAGATCGCGATCTCTCCTCGTCAACTTTGGATATAGCCCTGAGAAATGCCTGAGTTTTGGGAGGTCTTCCATGAGCTTCAGGAAGATGTCCACTTCTCCCGTAGTATCATCAGTTTTTCTGTGGCTTTGAGCCCCATTCCGGTCAGGGCTACGATAATTTTGGATACTTCGGGTAAAACCTTTTTCCGGATCAGGGCGGTCAAGGCTGCTGGAGCAGCCGCGGCAGTAGGTTCCACATAGAGCCCTCGCTGGGCAAGTTGCTGCAAAGTGGCCCAGATTTCCAGATCAGAGACCACCTCTATGCGCCCTCTAGTTTCTCGGATTGCTTGCAAGATTTCCGGTCCATGTACCGGTTCGGCAATGCTAATCCCTTCGGCAATCGTTTCCGATTTGCTGATGGCCGGTGGAAGGTTTAAACCATGCTGGTAAGCCTGATAGAGAGGAGCACATCCTTCCGCTTGAACCCCAATAAGCAGAGGAAGCTTTGGAATCAGTCCCGCCTCAAGGAGCTGGAGAAAACCATAGTAGGCTCCGAGCAGCAGGCTTCCATTACCAACCGGAACCATCACCAGATCAGGAACCTGCCAGTTCAGTTGTTCCCAAAGCTCAAAAGCAAAGGTTTTGGTTCCCTCCAGGAAATAAGGATTCCAGTTATGGCTGGCATAATAGGTAGTCCGGGCGGCCTCTTGGACAGCGGCAGCCGTAGCTTCACGGGAGCCAGGGACTCGGATGACAGTGGCTCCATACATTTCTGCTTGCAGAATTTTTCCCGGAGAGGTGGAATCCGGGACATAGATCCCACAATCCAGGTTTCCACGAGCAGCATAGGCAGCTACAGAGGCCCCGGCATTCCCGGAAGAATCTTCTACTACTTGACGAATCTCTAGCTCTTTGAGCTTGGTAAGCATCACCGTACTCCCTCGGTCTTTGAATGAGCCCGTAGGAAACAGAAATTCTAGCTTGAACAGGATTTCTCTCCCTTCCCAGACGAGCGGCAGAAGAGGGGTCATGCCTTCACCAAGGCTGATGATTTCAGAATCCTTATGAATGGGTAAGGCTTCTCGATACCGCCAGAGATTGGTGGGACGACTCTGGATCTCTTTTTGAGGAAAACGGGGAGAGAAACCAGAGAGCTGAAAGGGCCCTCCACAGGAACATCGCCACGCGCTCGTATTTTCTTCATATTCACGTTTACAGTCGCGACAAACCAAAATGGCCATATAAATTACTCCATCCTCTATAAGGGATTACTTCCACCTCTCCTCCCTCTGCACATTCGGTCCTTATACGAATTATCTTTGCACATATTATCCATAAGGGTCAATACTCATTTTCACATTGAGGAGAGATTCATCTCAAATCTTCAACTCACACTTCTTAGTAGATAATGCACTATCAGAAGATCTCTTTGGAAAAGCACGTACCCTGGGAGTATGGGTGTCTCGCCCGCTGCAGGCCAGAGGCCTGTGCTCCCGGGTGACGAGATGACTGCCCTTCGCTTTGCTGCGGGAGCCAGCGAAGGGTTGTCCATTCGACTCCCAGAACATCCTTATTCCTTCATCAACTTGGGCAATTCCAGAGGGCTCTCCTGGATATGCACTTGTTCGCGAGGAGGGCAGAAGTTAAAGCATCTGTCCCATAGGGTCAGAACGGAAAGAGTGGAGGACTTTCATATAGTTTGCTCGTTCAAAAGCGGCCGGTTCGGCCACATGCAACTGACTCATGCTTCCTCGCATTTGAGTTACCGAGGTATATTCATGTTCTTCCATCCAGCGGATCAGTTCGGTGAGGATCTCACTAATACGACGAATCCCTCTTTGCAGCAATTCAGAGGCCATCATGGCCACATTTGCTCCTGCCATAAGCGCCTTTAGCACATCTTCGTAGGTATGTACACCACTGGTAATGGCCAGGTCCACGGGAATACGACCATACAGGATCGCTACCCAGCGGAGGGGTAACCGGAGTTCGTGAGAACTACTCAGCACTAAATGCGGGACGACTTCCAGATGTTCCAGGTCAAAATCGGGCTGATAGAAGCGGTTGAACAGAACCAGAGCATTAGCCCCCCCTTCGGCCAGGCAGCGGGCCATGTGAGCGGTCGCACTGAAATAAGGACTCAGTTTCATCGCAACCGGAATGGTCACGCTCTGTTTCACATCCCGAAGCACCTGAAGATACATCCGCTCCACCTCTGTTCCTGGCATCAGAGGATCGGTCGGGATATAGTAGAGATTCAATTCTAAGCCATCTGCTCCCGCCTGCTCGATTTTCCGGGCATATTCAATCCACCCTCCGGTAGATACCCCATTAAGACTACCAATAATTGGGATATCCACAGCCTCCTTGGCCTGACGAATGAGATTCAAATAGACATCTGGTCCAACATGATAGCTGGCCATTTCGGGAAAATAACTCAACGCTTCTCCAAAGCTATCCGCTCCATAGGTCAGGTAATGATCGAGCTGATGGCTCTCCAGGGTAATCTGTTCCTCAAAAAGCGAATACATCACCACAGCCGCGGCTCCTGCATCTTCTAACTGACGGATACCCGACAGATGTTCGGATAAAGGGGAAGCAGAAGGCACGAGGGGATTTTTTAGCGTGAGGCCCATATATGAAGTTGAGAGGTCCATAAGACAGAGTCTCCTTTTGGTTTATTCTTTACTCCTGGCCATGTTGGCGTAGTGTTGCCAGCGTTTCTGAACATCCTCCTGGGCTGCTGCCAGCAAAACGGCTGCTGCCCTGGGATCACTTTGTGCGAGCATCCGATAACGGGCTTCGGTGTAAATATAATCCCGAAGAGGAATACGTGGCTCTTTCGAATCTAAGACAAGGGGAGGTTTTCCTTCGGCTTTCCATTGTGGATGATAGCGATAGAGCAGCCAGTGCCCAGAGTCTACCGCCAGGCGCTGTTGGTGCATTCCTTTACTCATATCAATCCCATGCGCAATGCATTGACTGTAAGCAATAATAAGCGAGGGACCGTCATAGGCTTCCGCTTCAAGAAAAGCCCGGACCACCTGCGTATCATTTGCGCCCATGGCCACCTGAGCAACATAGACGTTACCATAACTGAGGGCCATCATACCCAGATCCTTCTTGGGTCGGGGTTTTCCACTGGCCGCGAATTTGGCGATGGCTGCCCGTGGAGTCGCCTTGGAAGCTTGGCCGCCTGTGTTGGAGTAGACTTCTGTATCCATGACCAGCACATTGATGTTATACCCACTGGCCAGGACATGATCCAGTCCTCCAAACCCAATATCATAGGCCCACCCGTCTCCACCAACGATCCAGACGCTTTTCTTGACCAGCACATCAGCCAGAGCCAGTAAATCACGGATTTCCGGTTCTGCATATTCGGCGAGCTTTGCTTTGAGGTCGGCAACCCGCTGGCGTTGAGCGGCAATACCCTGTTCATCAGATTGATCGGCCTGTAATAAGGCCTGCGCCCGGTCGGTACCGATCAGCTCTTGAAAGCGAGTCACTAATTGTCTGGCATAGCTTATCTGTCTATCCAGAGCCAGCCGCATTCCCAGACCAAATTCAGCATTATCTTCAAAGAGGGAATTGCTCCAGGCTGGCCCACGCCCTTCCTTGTTCTGCGCCCAGGGAGTGGTAGGAAGATTTCCACCATAAATACTCGAACAACCGGTGGCATTCGCTATCAGCATTCGATCACCGAACAGTTGGGAGAGTAATTTTAAGTAAGGAGTCTCTCCACAGCCAGCACAGGCTCCAGAAAACTCAAAGAGGGGCTGTAAGAGCTGCACATCTTTGACCTGAGTGTAGTGGAGACTCCCTGGTTGCGGAGTATCTGGCAGGGTCATAAAGAAGTCCCAATTGGCTCTTTCCTGCTCGCGGATGGGTCGCTGCGGTTGCATGTTGATCGCTTTCCGGCGTACCTGCGTTTTGTCTTTCACCGGACACACTTCGACACAGAGTCTACACCCGGTACAATCCTCGACTGCGACCTGCAAAGTATATAGCTGTTCGGAAAACTCTCGCCATCGAGCAGGAGCCGATTTGAAGGTTTCGGGAGCATTGGCCAGAGCCTTTTCCTCGTAGACTTTGGCCCGAATCACGGCATGAGGGCAGACCAGCACACATTTCCCGCACTGGATGCAGAGATCTGGTTCCCATACGGGGACTTCAAGAGCAATATTCCTTTTTTCCCACCGGGCCGTACCAGTAGGATAGGTCCCGTCAACCGGTAAGGCGCTGACCGGCAAACGATCACCCTGTCCAGCCAGCAGTTCAGCAGTGACCTGTTGCACAAAGGGTGGTGCACTATCGGGCACTATCAGGGGGAGGGTAATCGAGCTGGTTACCTGGCTGGGTACTGTGACCGGAAAGAGATGAGTCAAAGCCGCATCTACTGCCGCGTAATTCTGTTGCACCACTGCTTCGCCCCGTTTGCCATATGTTTTTTGGATCGCCTGTTTGATCCGGGTAATAGCCTCGTCCCGCGGCAACACGCCACTGAGAGCAAAAAAGCAGGTCTGCATAATCGTATTTATTCGGATTCCTAGCCCAAGTTCTTTGGCTAAACCATACGCATCAATCACGTAAAATTTCAAGTGCTTGGCAATGATCTGTTCCTGAATTACTCTGGGGATTCGATCCCAGACCTTGTCCGGCCCATAGGGACTATTGAGCAGGAAGGTCGCCCCCTCCTCGGCATTGTCGAGTACCGGATATCTTTCCAGAAAACCAAATTGATGCACTGCCACAAAATTCGCCTTCTGAATCAAATATGTGCTGTGAATAGGACGAGGGCCAAAACGAAGATGGGATACGGTAACTGCCCCAGCTTTCTTCGAGTCGTAAACAAAATAGCCTTGCGCATGATTTGGTGTCTCTTCGCCAATTATTTTGATCGAATTTTTGTTAGCGCTGACTGTTCCATCCGAGCCCAGACCCCAGAATATCGCTCGGATCGTTTCCGCTGGTTCGATGCTAAAGGCCGGATCATAGGGGAGACTGCTCAGGGTCACATCATCATGGATCCCTACCGTAAAATGATTCTTGGGACGTGGTTTACCCATCTCCGCAAAAATCCCCTGCACCATGGCCGGGGTAAATTCTTTGGAACCAAGTCCGTACCGTCCTCCAATCACTCGGGGAAGGGTGGAAAAAGGGGCTGTTCCCTCGTGTACCTGCTCGAGGATAGCGGTGAGGACATCCTGATAGAGGGGTTCTCCAACACTTCCCGGTTCTTTGGTGCGATCAAGCACCGCCAGCGTCTGGACTGTAGAGGGGAGAGCAGCAACAAAGTGAGTCGCAGAAAAAGGACGATAGAGACGCACTTTAAGCAGACCGACCTTTTCCCCCTGTGTGGTGAGCACCTGGACAGTCTCCTGGACTGTTTCACACCCCGATCCCATCAAGACTATTACCCGCTCCGCATCTGGAGCACCTTCATAATCAAAGAGATGATACTGACGCCCCGATAAAGCAGCAAATTTATCCATAATCTGTTGCACAATGGTCGGGGTAGCCAGATAATAAGGATTCACCGTTTCTCGGGCCTGGAAATAGACATCCGGATTTTGGGCTGTACCCCGCAGGACAGGACGATCTGGAGAGAGACCGCGTAAGCGGTGTGCCCGAACCTGCTCATCATTGAGCATCTCCCGGATCATCTCCTCGGAAAGTTTTTCGATTTTCATGATCTCATGTGAAGTACGAAACCCATCAAAGATATGGAGAAAAGGAACTCGAGCTTCCAAAGTGCTAATTTGCGCAATGAGGGCAAAATCCATTACTTCTTGAACCGAATTGGCAAAGAGCATGGCCCACCCGGTGGAGCGTGTAGCCATGACATCGCTATGATCACAGAAGATCGATAATCCTTGCGTAGCCAGAGCACGGGAGGCAATATGAAACACTGTGCTGGTGAGTTCACCAGCAATTTTATACATAGTGGGAATCATCAATAATAATCCCTGACTGGCGGTAAAGGTCGTGGTGAGAGCCCCTCTTTGTAAGGAGCCATGCACTGCTCCTGCTGCTCCTCCTTCCGATTGCATTTCCTGGATCAGCGGCACCGTGCCCCAGATATTTGGAGTTCCTACCGCAGCCCAGGCATCGGCCAGCTCTCCCATCGGTGTAGAAGGAGTAATCGGGTAAATGGCAATGACTTCGTTCATTTTATAGGCAACAAACGCAGCTGCTTCATTGCCATCAATAGTGACATACTCACGGGCCATGATCCTTCCTTTCTATGGAAACTTCTCCCTTTTGGCTCTCGTTAAACCATTTATATTTTCTAGGGCATTTTCAGGAGACCTCTTCATATCCTTCATTCCTCCTTTCATTATGATCTACTATGAGCAAAAGAAATGCCAGCAAAGAGCAGACCCTCCCATTCGTCCCTGACCGTATACTCAGAGCGAGATTCTCCTGGATGAAAATCCGCTGTGGGGTTGTTGGGGCTCAAATCCCCCTGGATTAATTGGGACATTTTACCCCAGTAAAGGACATTTTGCGACAACAGGTCTGCATCGCACTCTCCTCTCCCGGGAATTCGTGCTTTCCCTTTTCTCCAGAATGCTCTGGCTGAAGAAAATGGGACGGGAAATCTTTTTTGGAGGCCTTCTGAGAAGGCGTGCAACAGAAACCCCTGGTATCCTTTTTGCTCTGGAGAGTTACGTGCTGTACCGTTGATAATCAATCCGGTACGTAGTACATAGAGAAGGGTATCAGAACTAGATAGGGAAGAGGGGAGAAGCTTATCAATCGAAGAAAGGGGGTAAAATAGGTGTAACCGCACAGAAAAGGCTTGTTCCCTTAGGTGAGCTATAGTATGATAAGGGGATAAAAGTTGATTCTAACCAGAAAGGAGAACCGATGAGTAGACCAAGTGAAGAAGAAGAAAAATTCTTCAAGGAACAGGAGCTTCGCTGGAAAAAAGAGCGCGAGCGTGAAGAGATGGCAAAGCGCATCGCGGATGAGGCTGAAAGGCTCAAACAACTCCACTGGATGCATTGTCCGAAGTGCGGGCAAGAGTTACAGAGTACCGAGCATCTGGGGGTAACCGTGGATATCTGTAATCACTGTGAGGGAGTATGGTTTGATAAGGGAGAGCTTGACCAGATGATAGAGCTGGAAATTGCCCAGCGCGATGATTTTTTTCATCGAATAAAGCGCCTTTTCTCCGGTAAACAGTAGTGCTCCGTTAAGAAAGTTCTGATGAGTGATCATGCTGATCCGCAGACGAAGCAGCTCCCTTTTGAGCTGCTTCAAGGAGTTTATGCCTCCACGAGGTTCAGACCAAGCTCTGAGGGCAACGAAGGGCTCAGCATGATCACTCACAGATACTGTAACAGAGCAGTATTACCAGTGTGGATGGGGGTGGTTCGTTACTAACCGCTCCTGCAACAAAGGGGAGGAAGCCCGGATAAAGCCTAACCCAGCAGGAGGGAGCTCGATGGATGAAGTGACCCAAACCAGTAGACGCGATTGGTTGGCAGCTATTTTTATGGCCATGGGGTTAGCTGTAAGCTACGGTACATTAGTGGTACAAGGGATTCTGTTTCTGTTACCGGAACGCCTGAAACCACGGACCCGTCGTCTATTTGCCGGTCAAATAGACCAATTTGCTCTGGGAGAAGTGCGCAGTTTTCATGATCTTCAGGGGAATGAGATCCTGGTAAAGCTCGGGGATGCAGGTTTTCAGGCCTTCAGTTCTGTCTGTCCACATCTAGGGTGCCGGGTACACTGGGAAGCGAACAAGCAACGTTTCTTTTGTCCCTGCCATAATGGGGTATTCAATGCCGATGGGGTAGCTATAGCCGGTCCACCGGCGGCTGCCGGACAGTCCCTTTTTTCAGTACCTTTAGACGTAGATCAAGCAAGTGGAGTGGTCTACCTCGAGGTCAAAGATGTGCAGAGGAGGAGGACATGAGACTGCAAGAGCAGGCTGAACAGGGGATGAGTTTGGGAAAACGTCTCCAGCAGATGTTTCCCTTTGACTGGGAACTTCTCCGGCATGCGGGTGCCGAACCGATACCCTATCATTTGAAGCGCTGGTGGTTCTGTCTGGGGGGAACAGCCCTCTATCTGTTCGTGGTGCAGGTGATTACCGGCATTGCGCTTACCTTTTACTATGTTCCTTCCCCGGAGCAGGCTTACGCCAGTGTAGAAGCCATTACCAATCAGATCCGTTTTGGCTGGTTTATCCGTTCCCTCCACAAATGGTCCTCCCAGTTTATGATTGTCGCGGTGATCTTACACATGCTCCGGGTCTATTTTACGGGAGCGTATCGCCATCCCAGACAGCTCAACTGGTGTATCGGCTTTTTACTGCTCGGTACCACCCTGACCTTTGGCTTCACCGGCTACTCTCTGGTGTATGAACAACTTAGCTTCTGGGGAGCAACTGTGGCTACTAATCTGGCCGAAGCGGTTCCCCTTATCGGACCATATCTGGGCTATTTTCTGCGTGGGGGACCGGAGATTAGCGAGAATACTTTAACCAGGTTCTTTATCCTGCATATCGGTATTCTGCCCACCATGGCTTTTCTGCTGTTGGGGCTGCATATCCTACTTATCCGGTTACAAGGAGTTACCGAGCTCCAGTTTGAAGGAGAGGTGATCCCGGAGGAAGAGCGACATTTCCGATTCTGGCCTGACCATGCCACCACCGAGTTGCTCATTGGGGTGGTATTGATGTACGTGTTAACGATTACCGCACTGATCTTTCCGGCCGGTTTAGGTGTTCCAGCAGATCCTACCCAAACGCCAGCTCATATCAAGCCAGAGTGGTATTTCTATTTCAATTTTCGTCTCTTAAAGTTGACCTCGCTCCGTCTCAGTGTGCTGTTGACCATGGCTATAGGAGCTATTGCTTTTTTCTGGCCGTTTATCGAAGAGTGGTTAGCCCAGCGGTTTCGGATGCCGGATTGGGTTTCCGTGCTCTTAGGGGTAATCGCCTTTCTCGGTTTTCTCATACTGACCGTTTGGGAATCTTTTGCCGTATAAAATGGGGGTAGCCATGTCGCTAAGGATAAAACGCTTTATTGTCGGTCTCCTCTCCTTTCTCTTCCTGGCTGCTTTGTTGCTGGTGGCCTATCAGGAGTCAAAACGTCATCGGATGGAGGAAGAGCCAGGTCCCATAGTAACCGCAGCCAATCAGGGATGTGTAGATTGTCATCGGAGAGACGGTCCGGCTCTGGTCATGGAATGGGAGCACTCCCGGCATGCGCAATTTGGGGTAGGGTGTATCGACTGTCATACCGCCGAACAAGGAGAAATAGATGCCTGGCTGCATGAAGGGGCGTATGTGGCGGCCCTGGTGACACCCAAGGATTGTGCCCGCTGCCATACCAAACAGTTTGCAGAGTTCTCCCGGAGCCATCATGCCCGAGCCGGTGAGATTCTGGCGAGCCTGGATAATGTCCTGGCCGAAAAAGTGGCTGGTATGCCTGGCAATATTGCCGATGCGGTGAATGGGTGCTGGCAGTGTCATGGCAGCATCATCAAGTTTGTCCGCGATGCCCAGGGAGCGATTGTACGGGCAGGTAAGGAGAGCAAACCAGTCATTGACCCGGATACCTGGCCGAATAGCGGTATGGGGCGACTCAATCCTGACGGCTCTAAGGGATCATGTCATGCCTGCCATTCCCGCCATGCCTTTCAGGCCAAACTCTCCCGTTCTCCAGAAAACTGTGGTAAGTGTCATATGGGTCCAGACCACCCGCAAATCGAAATCTATAATGAATCAAAGCATGGCATCGCATTTTATGCAAATCGGGACCGGATGGCTTTGGATAAACCAGGAGAGTGGGTGCTGGGACGAGATTACTCGGCAGCCCCTACCTGTGCCACCTGTCATATCAGCAGTTACATGACTCCGCAGGGAACTTTTGTGGGAAATACGCACGATGTGGGAGAACGGATCAGTTGGACGCTCCGTCCGGTGATCAGCTCAAAGCTCAATCAGGTAGTTTACGAAGATGGCTACAAAGAAGACTATCCCCACACCCGCCCTCTCCCTAAAGTTGGAGATGAGATACAGACGGCGGAGAAGGTAGTAGAAAACGAGAGGTTGGTGAGCAAAACGATACCACGGCGTGTAGCACGTCTTGTTACCTGGGAAGAACGTCGGGCCAAGATGAAGGGGGCCTGTCTTAACTGCCATAACGATACCTATGTGAATAACTTCTATAAACAATTCGACGATCTCGTTATCCTCTATAACGAGAAGTTTGCAGGCCCAGCCCAGCAGTTCATGAATGAGTTAACCGCCGATGGAGTGCTAAAGGCCGATGCCCCCTTTGAGCATGATGTCCAGTGGATCTTTTGGGAGCTCTGGCACCATGAGGGACGTCGAGCCCGTCATGGTGCCAGTATGATGGGACCAGACTATACCCACTGGCACGGGATGTATGAGGTCTCCAAACACTTTTATATAGAGTTTCTCCCGGCTGTTATCGAGGCGGCGGGGACCAAAGGACCAGAGTTAGCCCAAAAGTACGAAGAGAAGATCCAGGAATTGTTGACGCAAGATGAACATCTCTGGCGCAAAGGCCTCAGTCCCGAAGAAGCAGAGGCTGTTCGCAAGATGTACAAAGAGCGTTATAATCAGTAAATGATGAACTGATCCCAAATACACTCCCAAACGTCAGGTTGGGTTCTTCGTTTCACTCAGAGCTTGTTCCTCCGTTTTACTCAGGACAGGCTCTGAGCAGCGCGAAGGAAGAAATTGCGTGAAGCATCTTCTGGTTCTGCAGCCCTTCTCAAGAGACGCTTCACCCTGTTCAATGTGACTCTAGTCTATACAATATTCAAAACTACTCTAAGGACCTCATCATAGCGTATATTTAGAGTTATCCTTTCTTCGATTAGCATTTCGTATTTCCTTTCTCTCTCCTCTTTTTGGGACACTTCAGGCGAGATCCTCTACTCCGTTCAGGATGACGATTGGACTTCCCTACGCTGCGCTTCAGGATGACGATTGGACTTCCCTACGCTGCGCTTCGGGATGACGATTGGACTTCCCTACGCTGCGCTTCGGGATGACGATTGGACTTCCCTACGCTGCGCTTAAGGTCTCTCCTCTAGCGTTTTCAAATAGGCCAGCAGATCGGCCATCTCTTCCCCCTGAAACGTCGGGAAAGAGAGATGCTGTTCTGCCAGTCTTTTTGTCATCACTGGAGCATGGTTCCACATAGCCTGGGCAATATCGATCCAGGAGTGTACCTTCTTCCCTTGTGCCAAATCGGGAGCACTCTGTCCTCCCTTCCCTTCTACGCTGTGGCAGGTACTGCATCCCTTGACCACGAAGAGGGCCTCTCCTCTCACCGGATTACCACCTTTCTCAGTATAGGAAAGGAAATAGAGATAGGCGAGTAGATCGGCCATCTCCTGTTCGGAAAATGTTGGTCTTTCGAGGCCCAGTTCCTCCATGGCATTCAGCATCGTCAACCGATGTGTCCAGAGGGCGGCTGCGATCTGAGAGGCGCTACGGTGAAGGGATCGGGTCGCCAGGTTCGGTCCTGGTTTTTGCTCTACGCCTGGAGCAACCGTGTGACAGGTATCACACCCCTTGACAGTAAACACCTTTTCTCCTTGCTTCGGGTTGGGAGGTAGAAGAAACACTTTCGATCGGACTCCTTTGCTGGCGGACCAGATGTAAGCCGCCAGATTATTCACTTCATCCCCTTGAAAACGAGGCCACTGGCTTTCCAGTACCTCTACACGCTCTCCTTCCGACAGAGGATGGTTCCACATCACCCGAGCGATCTGGATAGGAGAGGCATATTTTGCAAGCTGATCCAACGGCATTCTCCTTTCTTCCCTAGCTCCCCCAACTACATGGCAGTGTATACATCCTTTCTCTCGAAAGACGATTTTCCCTACTGCAGGGTCACCGGGTTCATCAAAGTAGTTCAGAAAATAGATGAAGATTAGCAACTCCTCCATTTCCGCTGCGGTCATCGTCACCCGAGGGACATTAAGTAGCTCCATTTTCTCCTGCATTTCCGCAGCATGATTCCACATCGCAGCCACAATTTGAGTGAGGCTCTGGGGTGGTCCTCTCCTGGTAAGAGGGGGGCCAATCTTCTGTTGTTGGCTCTCGCTAAAAGGGAGCGGATGACAGATAGCGCACTGCTTATCTACAAAAACCCGAAAGCCCTGGAGCGGATTTTCCAGCAGGGTACTCCTGGCCTTTCCACTTAAGAGAAAGAAAATAAGGCAGGACATCAGGCTGATGGTAATAGCTCTGTAACACTTTCTCATGGCTGCTCCTCCTCCATTGCGTGACAGATAAACCATGTCAAAGGCTATAGGTGGCTAGTGGCTAGTAGCCAGTGTCTTTTGCGAAAAGTTTTGAAATATATATCATGCCGAGTCCTCCGCTTCGCTCAAGGATAAACTGTGCAAGGAGCGAAGAAGCTCATCAGAGGGAACATGACCTTTGAAAGTGAGATTCTTCGTCGCTACACTTCTCAGAATGACACGGTCTCGTTACAGTAGAATGGTTCAAAATTAATTAAAAAGAGCACTAGTGGCTAGTGTTGAGTCTATTCTAAACACTAACCACTGATCACAGATTTACGGAGCCTGCACTCGAAATCATATCACTCAGGGACCCAGGGTGCGTATATAAGCAATTACCTCTTTGATCTGCTGATCGCTGAGCGCTTCTCCCCAGGCGAGCATCGCTGGAGAGAGGCCGACAGCCTCTCCTCCCTCCTTAATCACCTGGAAGAGATAGGCGTCGTCTTTCGACCTGGTAGTACGGAGGTCTGGTGGTTTGACCTTCAGCCCCTCCGCTGCCGGACCATCTCCTTTCCCTTCCGCTCCATGGCAGGAAGCACAGAAGCGGAAGAAAGACTTTTTCCCCTGATCAGCAATCGCTTGCTGGGGAAAGGATCGGATATACTCCACCAGATCCCGCATCTCATTGTCCCGGAAGCGAGGCCATTCCTTTTCTCTTTCCATCAGAATCTTTTCCATGATCGGGGCATGATTCCACATGGCGGTAGCCAGTTCCAGGGAAGAAGAGGTGACCGGGGAGAGAGCGAGATCAGGACCGATTTTCCCTCCGGTTCCCTGCAGGGCATGACATTCTACACATCCCTTTTCCTGGAAAAGGCGCTGACCAGCCAGGCGATCTCCCGGCTGGTCGAGATAGCGGAGAAAGTAGAGGTAGGTAATGAGGTCAGCCATCTCGTTGGCGGTAAAGGTAGGCCACTCCAATTTCATTTCCCTGACCCGCTGCCACATCTGGGGTCCATGGTTCCACATGATACCGGCGATTTGCGGCAGGCTCCGTCGGTACTCTTTTTCACTCAGATTCGGGCCAATCTTTTCCCTTTCTTTTCCCACTGCATGACAGTTGTTGCACCCCTTTTGGCTAAAGAGCTGTTCCCCTGCACGGGGGTTTCCGGGAGGAAGGTATACCCGCTCCTGAACATCAGTAGTGCCTACTGTGCGGAGATAGGCGATAAGATCGGTCATTTCATTCGCCTGAAACTGGGGAGCAGGGATATGCAATGTCTCCATCATCTCACTCATCTCTGGCCCGTGATTCCACATCGCCTGCACGATAAAGATGGGCGAGACGTACTTTCGCACCTGATCTAACGGTGGAGCAATATCTCCCCCTGTCCCTTGGAAAGCGTGACAAGCAACACAACGTTTTTCAGCGAACACCCGCTCTCCACGACTCGGGTTTCCCGGTTCACCGAGGTAACTAAAGTAGTAATCCATATAGTAGAGAAAGGAGACCAGATCAGACATTTCGGAGACTGTAAAGTGGGGCCAGAGAATCTTACGCTCACTCATCTTCTCTGCCATGGTTGGAACATGATTCCAGAGCACCCCTATCACCTGAAGGAGACTGAGATTAAACCCCCGCTTTCCCAGGTCAGGACCAATCTTTCCTCCTTCTCCAAGAATAGGATGACAGCCCAGGCATCCTTTGGTGATAAGTAGTTCCCGCCCCTTAAGAGGATTTTCCGGGAGTGTGTAAGCCTCACCAGCCCAGAGCGTGGAAATGGGCAGGGCCAGGAGAGTAAGATAGATTATTATCGAGACCATTCGCTTCTTCATAATTTTATCTCCAGCAGATGCTCGAATCGTATACCTCAGTCCTCGGACTGCGTCGTGATCCTGGGGAAATACCCCTCAAAACGCTCTTTCGCCTCGACAAACGCGCGTTCTCGTCCTTCACGGATTTCCCAAATTGAGACGATAGGGAAGAACTTGGTGAAGAGGAGGTAGAAAAGGAAAAACCACGCAAAACACCCAGCCATCAGCGACCATTCTATCCAGGTGGGAATGTAGAGGCTTGGCTCATAGGAGAGTCGGGGGTTCACCAGGGTTGGTACCACAATGGTAAAGCGTTCCAGCCACATGCCGATGTTGACTGAGATGGAGGCAATAACAGTACCAGTAATGGTCCGGAGCTTTCTTATGGAGAGAATGAGTACCGGAATGACAAAGTTGAGGAGCGTCATAGCCCAGAAGAACGGAGCATATTTTCCAGTAATTTTGGCATAGAGTACCCCCAGTTCGTGGGGTTCTGCACCATAGTAAGTGGTCAGATGTTCGGCAAAGGTAAAGTAGAACCAGAAGAGAGCCATGACCAGCAACAAGAGGCCCAAGTTGTTGAAGTGTACCGGTTTCATATACTCTTCCAGGTGATAGGCTTTGCGGATGATAGCCATGGCAATGATGATAGAAGCAATACCGGAGAATATCGCCCCGGCTACAAAGTAAGGGCCAAAAATGGTGCTATGCCACATCGGCTGGATGGTCATGGCAAAAACCCAGGAGACCACGGTATGCACGGAGACCGCTATGGGGATAACCAGGACAGCCATGATCGCAATCGCGATCTCCAGATAGCGGTGCTGTTTCGTCGTTCCCTGCCACCCCAGGGCCAGGATCCGGTAAAACCAGCGGCGACTTTGCGGACCATGATCGCGGAGCAAAGCAACATCAGGGATGAGGGGTAGATACAGGTAAATGGTGCTTGCGGTCAGGTAGACACTGATACTGATAACATCCCAGAGGAGGGGAGAGCGGAGATGGCCGCTGGTTAACACCTTGAACACCCGATCGGGTCTTCCCAGATCGAGGATGACATTGGCCGCTCCGATGAAGAGGACCAGCACGGTGATCACTTCTGCTGCTCGGGTGATGGCGCGCCGCCATTCGGCACGACAGAGGCGTAAGATAGCTGAAATCAATGTTCCAGCGTGACTGATCCCGATGAAGAAGACAAAATTGGTGATATAGATCCCCCAGAAGACCGGCCAATTCAAGCCAGTTACCGTAAGGCCGTAACGAAGCTGATAGGCATAGGCGTAGAATGCCCAGAGGATGACGAGGGTTAATCCAGCTACGAGCCAGTAAAAGCCTTTTCCCGTTTCCAGCACCGGATTGAGGAGCATCTTTTCCTCCTCGGTGTACCTGTTTTCTTTCATCGTGTTATCCCTCCTCAGCAAGATAATAGACCTTGGGAGCAGTTCCGAGATCTTCAAGTAGTCTGAAAGCCCGCGGTTCTCTGGCCAACTTTGCCACTGTGCTGTTGGGATCGTCCAGATCACCAAAATAGATAGCTTTGCTGGGGCACGCCTGTGCACAGGCAGGGATATACTCCCCTTCCCGGAGTTCTCTTCCTTCTGTCCTGGCCTGCTCTCTGGCCTTCTGCAATCGGTGGTGGCAGAAGGTACACTTTTCGATAACCCCTTTGGGCCGCACCGCCACGTCCGGGTTGAGCCCTTTTTCCATAGGGGAAGGCCAGGAGGGAGCTGCCCAGTTGAAGTATTTCACCGTATAGGGGCAGGCGTTGGCACAGTAACGGCAGCCGATGCACTGCCCATAGATCTGGGCGATGAGCCCTTCCGGATTTTTGTAAGTGGCCTTTGTAGGACAGACCGTGGTGCAGGGAGGATTGTCGCATTGCAAACAGGGCCGAGGCATGAGACGAACTCTTACTTCCGGATATTCTCCCTCAATCGATGTGACCAGTCTGATCCAGAGCATTCCCCCTCCCTGTTCCGCTGTGTCAGATTGGGAAGGGGCAATGTTATTTTCTATCTTGCAGGCGACCACGCAGGCCTGGCAGGCTGTACACTTATCCAGGTCAATGACCATTCCCCAGCGAGGCATAACGGATACTCCTCTCTATACTTTGTAAAGTTTCACCCGAGTAGAGAAAAAGGCAGGAAGCCCACCCACATAACAGTATTCCTTGCCCAGGATGGTGTTGGGATTGACCCCTTTCGCCTTTCCCCATCGGCCATACGCGCTGTGTCCCAAACCATACGGCATGTTCACTACTCCGGGCATGGCACCAGGGTATACCCGGGCCTGCACCTGGATCTTGCCCATCACCGATTCCATCCAGACCACTTCTCCATCTTCGATGCCTAACTCGGCAGCCGTCTGAGAATTAATCTCAACCCAGGAGTTCCATTTTGCGTAGAGGTGAGGGGCCAGGATATCCTGGAGATAAGACTGATTGGCTCCCCGGCTTCCGGCCTGGGTCATCGGTTTATACGTCACCAGGTGGAAGGGGTAGTCCTTTTCTTCTCCCAAGAAGTGGGGCGACTCGTAGTGGGGAAGAAACAACTGATCCCCGCGAGCGGTGATTTTCCAGGACTCCACGATGTGGGTTCGGGCCTCCTCAAACGGAATCTGGGTTGCTTCTGCTTGTTGTTGGGCCAAGCGATTCAGCTCGCGGAAGAGATATTGGCTGTACAATTCGAATTTCCCGCTGGGGGTCCGCAGGACTCGTTTCCAGTCCTTATACTGATATACCGGATCCCACCAGCCTCCTTTCTCCTGCAGTTGCTCCCAGAACTCTTCAAAGGAGCGATAGGAGGGAGCCCAGATTCCCCCTTTCTCAAAGAGGCGATACCAGAACTCCTCTGAGGGGCTCCCCGCGATATACCCACGCTGTGCTTGGTAGATTCCCTCCACACTGAAGAGGAGGAGTTCCAGAAAGTTTTTCCAAGGTAAAGACTGGGCGATGGTTCCCCCTAACCTTTGCGCCAGCTCGAGGATAACATCACCGGTGTGTCGGGTGTCATAGAGTGGTTTGGTTACCGGTTGCCTGAGGCCAAAGACCGGATAGCCCAAGCTGGGAGAGACAGGATCATCTTGCCAGCGTTCGAGATAAGTATGATCGGGCAGCACAAGATCGGCATACAGCGTGGTTTCGTCCATGAAAGGGGAAAAGCTAACGATGAAGGGAATCCGTTCCAGTGCCTGGCGGAATTGCTCGGGTCGGAGGTGAGAAAAAGAGGGATTGGTATAGTAGAGGAAGAGCACTTCAGGTTTATACGGCTTCCCGTCCAGAATATTTTCTGGCAGTCTCTCGACCACGCTGTTCGCGAAAGGGAACTGGGTTGTTCCTGCTTCATCGAGGCGGGGCATAGCCACACCGCGCTCCGCAATGGCATCCAGCACTAATGGAGGGAGAGGAGTCAGAGGAACTTCCCGGGGAACAAGGACCCCTCCCGGGACATCGAGGCTCCCCACCAGGGCATTCAAGGCATGAATCGCCATCCGAGTGTACACACCATTGGAGTACAGAGTACTCCCCCGTTCCCCAGCAGCGACCGCGGGAGCAGTTTCGCCAAATTCCCGTCCCAGGCGAATAATCGTTTCCACCGGAACCCCAGTGATTCGAGAGGCCGTTCCCGGTGAATAGTCCTGGAGGACCAGGTTTTTGAAGCCCAGGTGTTGTTCTCCCTGTTCGTCGAGCCAGTCTTCAAATCCAAAGACGTGCTCTTCCACGAAATCCTGATTGTAGAGCCCTTCTTTAATCAGGACGTGAGCAATGCCGAGTGCCAGGGCTGCATCAGTGCCCGGGCGGATCGGTACCCACTCGTTCGCCTTAATGGCAGTAATAGAGAGCCGGGGGTCTATCTGGACAATTTTTCCCCGTATCGGTCGCCCCTGCCGCAGGTGTCCATAGGCATAAAGCTGCCGGACCGGAGACCACCAGGCTTCCAGCAAGCTGCAACCAAAGGAGAGAAAGTAGTTTGTGTTTTCCAGATCGTAGACCATCTGGTCTCGAATCCCCTGCATCAGGTAGTGGACCAGGGGAGTACCCTCACAGCCGCTAGCCGTACTGATATAATTGGGGGAACCAAAGGCCTGCACAAATTGCCTGATCAGCGATTCCATCACCCCTCGATACTGCCCTCCGATGACGAGAAAGGTATGCGGCTTTTCCTGCTGTCTCAATGCCTTGAGCTTTGTGGCAACGCTTGTCAGCGCCTCCTCCCAACTGATACGCTTCCACTCTCCTGCTCCTCGTTCCCCTTCCCGTTTGAGGGGACCGACGAGGCGATCGGGATCATAGAGAACCTGGAGCCCGGCTAATCCTTTTGGACAGAGGCCTCCTCGACTGATCGGGTGCAAGGGGTTTCCCTCGATCCGAACGGGCCACCCATCGATCGCGCGTACTCGAATGCCACAGCCTCCAGTACATTGCTGACAACTGGAAATTGTCCAGGTCTCCAGCCCACCAGCTAATACCCGCTCTCCTCTTCCCTGTCCTAACATTTTCAGAAAATGGAGAGCAGGTTGAGACAGGGCAGTCCCTACCACCACACCACCGGTGAATTTGAGAAAGTCGCGTCGCTTCATCCTTATCCCCTCTGAGATCATCTATGACAGGCATTACAGTCGTTAGTAATTTTCTGAGCTGTATGACAGTTCAGACAGTTCTCCATAGAAGGAGCGATGGCTACCCGGAGTGGAGGTTGTTCGCTCTCAGCAATCGCTCCATGACACTGTGCACACTCCAGCTTAGCGATGGTAACGTGCCGACGGTGCGAAAAATAGACATGGTCCGGAACCTGGTAGATCTGCTTCCAACCAATTTCTTCTCCACGTGCGGCATGCTGCCGGATCTTTTCTTCTTCCAAACTCTCGGTTACCGGTGTTTCGTGGCATCCCAGACACACCTCTAACCTGGGAATGCCGGCAAAGCGGTCCTCCTCAACGGACTCATGACAGAAATTGCAAGGGAGCCCCTGATCGACATGCTTTTTGTGGTTAAAAGCAATAGGTTGTTGGAGCGCAGGGGTCCAGGGCTTGGAAATGGCAACGATTATCCCCAGGGCAATGAAAAATCCAAGCAGGAAAGGGAGAATTTTTCGCATCTATCTGCTCCTCTGACAATTTTCCTATCGTCTTAATTCTTGTTCCACGGCGGCCCTTACTACTTCTCTTAGCTCTTCCCAGTCAATCGGCTTGAGTAAATAGTAGAAAATCTTCTCCTGTCGCACCTTTCGCTGTATCTCTAGCGAATCTTCCCCGCTGAGCACAATGATAGGGAGGTGTGGAGCAATTCGTCTGACGATAGAGATCGCTTCGAAGGTGTCGATCCCTCGGAGAGGAATGCTGAAAATGGCTACTTGAAAATGCCTGGACAATAGGCACTGGATTGCCTCTGTAGCGCTATACACTTCCGCAACCGAGTGCTGCTCCCCGGAGAGAAGAGCAACGAGAGGAAACAGGTCCTCTTGATCGTTACATACCAAGATCTCTGCCATAATGCTCTTCCTCCCACTAGATCCTGAGGGATCGCCAAACATTCTGCCCCTGTATAGAGCAAGTCTGATACCATATCCGTTATTTAAGGAGGGAAGTTGGCTATCGCCGCTTCAGTCAAGGGATCTGACTTTTCGATAGCCTGGGCGATAGGATGAGAAGGAGGAAGAAATCTGCCATTTTGTCAGGGCACGAAATAATAAAATAATAAAGAAGAGAAAATTAAAAGCAGAAAATCATTTTTTCTTTCTATGTTTTCGAACAATCTGACAAATTGTCAGCCTTTTTCTCTGCCATAATGACAGGATGAAGAAGAGGAGCTGAAAGCTACAAATTGTACTGTCTAATTTTGCGGTAGAGATTACGTTCACTAATTTTGAGGATACTGGCGACTTTCGCTCGGTGCCCCGAGAATTGGTGGAGGAGGGTAGCAATGTATCGCTTCTCTACCTCTTCTAAAGAAAAGTAGTGCCCCGAATTCCCCACAAAGAGTTCACTCTCTCCCTGGATATTGGAGGGAAGGTCTTTGGGTTCAATCTCTTCCCCTTCAGAGAGAATCACGGCTCGCTCCAGTACGTTCTTGAGCTCCCGAACATTTCCGGGCCAGGTATACAGGCGGAGCATAGTCATGGCTTCTGGTGATACTCGCTTCTTTCGCTTACCAGGAATCGGCATATGCTCCAGAAAATATTCTACAAGAGGAGAGATATCCTCTACTCTATCCCGGAGAGGCGGGACAGTGATACTGATGACATTCAGACGAAAGTAGAGATCTTCTCGAAATTTTCCTTCTTCTAGAAGCTGGTGCAGGTCTCGGTTGGTGGCTGCAATGATCCGTACGTTTACCATTAAATCCTTGGTACCTCCCACCCGGCGGAATATTCCGTTTTCCAAAACTCGCAGCAGTTGTATCTGAGTGGAGGGGCTGAGCTCACCGACTTCATCCAAAAAAAGAGAGCCATGGTCAGCCACTTCGAATAGTCCATGCTTCAGCATAATGGCTCCGGTGAAAGCCCCCTTCTCATGGCCAAATAACTCGCTCTGCAGCAGGTGTTCTTGAAGGGAGGTGCAATCGACGACGATGAAAGGTTGGGCCCGGCGCAGACTGTAGCGATGAATACAGTGGGCGATCAGCTCTTTCCCTACGCCGCTTTCTCCCTGAATGAGGACTGTGGAGTCGGTTGGAGCCACTTTTTCGATCATCTCCATGATGGTTTTGAGCTGTGGACTATTCCCGATAAGATGGGGAAACCGATCTCTACGGGCGAGTTCCTGTTTTAGAAATGTATTCTGGCGAATGAGATTCTTCTTTTCACAGGCCTTAAGGATCATCGATTCGAGTTCATTGAGCTGACAGGGCTTGGTCAGGTAATCGTAGGCCCCGAGCTTCATCGACTGCACAGCATCATCAATGGTCTCATGCCCAGTGAGCATAATCACCTCACTGAGTGGGGATATTTCTCGCAGTCGTTTTAAGGTTTCCAGACCGCCTATTCCTGGCATCTTGATATCGAGTAAGACGACATCGACCTCTCGCCGGGTGACCACCTGACAGGCTTCCGCTCCACCAGGCACAGCAATAACTTCATACCCCATGAAGGCCAGTTCTCTGCTTAATACCATTCGGAAAGTCTCCTCATCGTCAACGACCAACACCACGATCTTCGATGACATATGGCATCTCCTTCGCCGCTGGATAGAGGGCAAGCGAAAGGGCAGGTGAAACTCCCTCTACAGGAAGTGTAACGATAAATCTAGCTCCCTGATGTAAGGTACTCTCCACCGTAATCTTCCCTCCATGATTATGGATAATGGTATGTGCGATAAAGAGACCGAGTCCTGTTCCCTTCTCCTTGCGAGTAAAAAAGGGGTCGAATATCTTTCCGCGATCTTCAGAGGCTATACCTGGTCCGGTATCTCGAAAAGTAATCTGAACCCCCTCCTGAGTTCGATGGCTGGAGAGATAGAGTTCTCCTCCCTGTTGTTCCATAGCCTGCAGAGCGTTGAGAGCAATATTCAGAAAAACCTCTCTAATCTGTGACTCATCTCCACGGATAAAGGGGAGGTTAGGATCCAGATCTTCCAGAATCCGAATTTGATGAACCTGGGCTTCATAGTTCAGCAGCGAGATCGTATCCCGGAGGGTCCGATTCAAGTCAATAAAGTCAAAGGAAAGACGAGGTTTTCGGGAAAGGATACGTAGTTTCTCTGTGGTCTCCTTGCAGCGCTGGATTTCGGTAAGAATCAATTGCAGGTACTCCTCTACTCCATCCACGGTTGTTTGCTCTGGAAAGAGATGTTTCCATCGACGCTGTAATCCCTCGATGCAGGTAGTGATAGAAGCGAGCGGGTTATTGATCTCATGGGCAATCCCAGAGGCTAATAATCCCAGGGAAGCCAGCTTTTCCGTATGGCTGAGTCCGGCTTCCAGGTGTTTGCGAGCGGTAATATCCCGCCACACTTCTACCACTTGAAAGACTTCTCCCTGTTCATCAAAGAGTGGAGAGGAAAAGATCTCCACATACCGCTCTTGACCGGTAGAGAATCGAAGCAGGGAGACAGTGGTACAGGGTTTTCCACTCTGAAAAGTCTCCTCCACCGGGTTGATACCACCCTGTCCACCAAAGATAATGGAGTGTATCGTCTGCGAAGGTGTAGAGAAGTTTGTCCGATAAGCTTGATTTGCCAACACCAGTTGCTGGCTCCTGTTTACCACTACTATGCCGTCAGAGATGCTGTTGATGAGACGTTCCAGGTAATCCTTGTGCTGTCGAATTTCTCGCATGGACTCTTTCAGGTTTCGGGTCATTTGGTTGAACGCCTCGGCGAGTTGGGCAATTTCGTCTTTCCCTTGCACCGGTATAGCTTCATGTACTTGACCCTGCCCGATCGCTCGACTTTTTTCCACAAATATCTTCAACTTCCTGAGCACTACTTTGTTCAGGAGCATACTGGCCACGAGGATCATGGAAAAGAGCATAGTCGCCATCCAGATCACCATCTCCTGCACATTTGACAGGAGATGTTGCTCAATCGAGGCGAGAGAAAAATCCATGAGGAGGACGCCATTGATTCGCTGACCAGGCTCATGGCAAGCATAACAGGGGGGTTTATTATATATAGGGGTCATGGTACGGAAGACACGTCTCCCTTGCGCAGTAGTGATGATCGCGATATTCTCTCGCTTATCCGGAGGAAAGCGATGACAGATCTGGCAGTTTGGATCGCTTTTATTCAACGCTTTTCCCTGGAGCTCCTGCTCTGGTGCAATCTTGATCACCGCGTGGGGATCTAAGATACGAATATCTTCTACCCCCTGCTGCTGGGAGAGCTCCTTCACGATTTCCTTGAGGAGACGGAGATCATAGGAGAGCATAGCGTATTCCAAACTGGTCTCTACTAATTTGCTCAGTTCAGTAGTCGAATCTTTCAAACCGCGAAACAACTGCTCTTGGTGAAGGGTATAGAGGAAGTAAAAGAAAGGGAGGGTGAGTAAACAGAAGGTCATCACGATTCCCCCAATGACTTTCACCTTAAGTGTTCGAAAAGTTAGAGGGATGTCCACGGGGCTTGCCTCCTCTTTCTCCATAGCGAAGTAAAGACTGGTCCGCCTGTTTAAACTGATGAGAGAAAAAGAACGCATTGATCAACATGCGTTTGCAGATACAGTCCGGCAAATAGAAGAAGACAAACTGGTAAAGAGTAAGAAAACCCTCCTTCATATTATAAAGAGCAAATTTCATGCCAGTATAGAAAGAGGAGGAGAACCGGATTGTCTCCTGCGGAAAGTAACGGAAGGGAAAATTCTCTTAGACAAGAGGGGTTTTTGGCATAATCTTTGCTCTCTTTTAAGGTGATCACGTATGGATTTATGGTCGCAGTATCTGGCCAGGAGGATTTTATACGCTGTAAAGACACGGAGGATGTTACGGGAAAAGATAGGCTGGACAACACTCGACACAACAGCGAAAGGGACATTTTGTCCTCTAAAGGGACAAAATGTCCCTTTTCCCCTGGTCAAAAAAGACCTTAAGGGCGACTAATCAGGGAATGATCACCAATGAGGGCAATTTGGGTCACAGAGCTGAGGAGGAGGAGAGCATGAAAACCCAGAGAGAAAGGGATCACCAGTTCCGCGGGAGCCATATGGAGAAATCCATACCATTTTCCGGAGATTTTCACCATGCTCCCTTTCTGGTGATCTGGGAAGTCACTCGGAGTTGTGCGCTTGCTTGCCGGCACTGCCGGGCAGAGGCAATCGATTGGCGTCATCCGGATGAACTCACCCTCGCCGAAGGCCAGAAACTGCTTGAGGACATTGTCCAGATGGGAACCCCCATCGTCATCTTTTCTGGCGGTGACCCTCTGCAACGGGATGATCTCGAAGATTTGATCCGTTATGGCAAGCAGGTGGGGTTACGGGTGGGGACTATCCCGGCTGCTACACCGCGTCTTACCCGGGACCGGGTGGCATCGCTGAAAGCCGCACGCCTGGATCAAATGGCCTTGAGTCTTGACGGCTGCACCGCCCAGAAGCATGACGATTTCCGGCGTGTGGAAGGATCTTTTGCCAAGACAATGGAAGGGGCGGCGTGGGCCAGAGAGGTAGGCCTCCCCTTGCAAATCAATACGGTGTTTGGGGCTTGGAATTTTGCAGATTTCGATGCCCTCGCTGCGTTGGTCGAAAGTCTGGGTGTCGTGTTTTGGGAAGTCTTCTTTCTCGTTCCCACAGGACGCGGTGCCGAACTGCAGGGATGCTCTCCAGAACAATGTGAACTCTTGTTTGACAAACTCTACCACATGTCACAACGCGTCCCATTTATTATTAAGGTCACGGAAGCCCCGCATTATCGCCGTTTTGTCATGCAGCAATCTGAAAAAGAGGATATTCCTCATCAGCCTGGCGCTAACCCATCGAAGCGATCAGCACATCCACATAGCCCTCATCCCGGCTTGCAGGTAACCCGACAAGGGGTTAATGCGGGGAAAGGATTCTGTTTTGTAGACCATATTGGCAATGTCTACCCGAGTGGTTTTCTTCCCCTGACAGCAGGCAACGTGCGGAATAGTTCTATCATTGAAATCTACCGCAGCACACCACTTTTTAAAGACTTGCGTAACCCGGAACTCTTGGCAGGGCGATGTGGGCGGTGTGAGTATCGCACTATATGTGGTGGTTCACGCTCCCGCGCTTACGCTCTCACGGGGGATTATTTGGCTGAAGATCCAAGCTGTCTCTACGTGCCGGAAAATGGCTTCTCTTAACCTGGAGAAGAGGCCAACTGAGCGACTCTAAGAAGCAAAGAATCGCATGATGAACAATATCCCCTCTGAAAAAGAGATCCTGCGTCGAGTTCTTTCGCTAGGGCTCAGGAGAGGATAGACCCTGTTGAATACTCCAAACGCGGAAGCTGATTGAGCTCGTTTAGAGCATGCGTTTTTTTTGAGTAGATGCTTTATCTGAGTCTTAGAGATGATTCTAAAATTCAACGGTGTCAACTTGAAATTAGAAGAGGAGGTGGTTAAGAGGAAAATACATGGTTTACAACCTATATTGCTTATGCTCTTAGGGATAACCCTGATTTTTTCTCCCACTCAAATCTTCGCTGGAGAATTAGAAAATCCCACGGAAATTTGGGGGATAAGCAATGGCGGCAAGCGCTATGATAATTGGGCTGCTGCCCTGATGAAAGCGCCTCCTGATAAAACGCATCCAGCCTATCCTGCGAGTGGTAAAGAGAAAGGGGCAGCCACTTGGCGTTGTAAGGAATGTCATGGCTGGGATTACAAGGGAAAAGATGGGGCTTATGGGAAAGGATCTCATTATACGGGGATAAAAGGAATTCGTGACATGGTAGGGGAATCGGTAGATAGCATCAAATTAGTCACAACTTTCAATGAGGATCACAATACTTACATGAAGACCAGGTTCTGTTAATATTTCAGACCCAAGCCATTATAAATCAGGAAATTACGTATTTGTTCATGACAATATCTGCCAGAAAATCGATGAGAGGCGGAAAATGTCAACAGAACCTCAACACCAGCAATCCCCAGATCAACAACTGTATGGCGATGTCTGCAGTGTTCCAACAAGGAGGGTAACACCATGAAAGCGCAGAGAGAAGCCTATATAAAAGCCTTGCACGAAAAGGTCAGTGCTCACTGTATTGATAGAACGTCCGAAGGAATGTGCCGCCCGGGAATGGGGTTTACCTGCCGTTTACAGACCTATCTCGATCAGATTGTGGAAGCGATCGAAGGGGTACAGAGTGACCGGATCGATGATTATGTGGAGGCTATGCGGGCAAAGATCTGCAGTATCTGCGAGTATCAACAACCAGACGGAACTTGTCCCTACCGGGATACGGCCGAATGCGATCTTAACCGTTATCTGGCCTTGGTTATTGAGGCAGTGGAGGAGGTAGCGGAATCGGCCGTTAACTAGCCTGACTATAGCGAGAGTTTCTTTATATTTTCTCTTTTGGGGAAAGCGATGCGTCCTTTCAAACCAGCGCGAGTGGGGGGGATTTTTTTGGTCTGTTTGAGTTTGCTCCTCGGCAGCCTGTTTGTTATCTCATCTGCCGAAAAACCGGTCAAATACTTTGGCGTGATCTCCCGGTACAATCCACGGATCATGTATCAGAACTACCAGCCGATCATGGAGTATCTGACGCAGACCACTCCCTATCACTTCGAGCTTAAGCTGGGTAAAACGTACGAAGATGCTGTGACTTTTCTCCATGAGGGAGTGACAGACATCGCTTCTTTCGGAGCTGTGACTTATCTGGAGGCGCACAAGGCTTTTGGCGCTATTCCTATCCTCCGGCCGCTGAACCAGAAAGGAGAACCTTTTTACCGGAGTATCATCATCACGCGAGCCGATAGCGATATTCATACTCTCGCAGAGGTGAAAGGCCGCTCGTTTGCTTTTGCCTCTATCCACTCTACATCGGGTAACCTCATTCCTCGTCTTCAACTGGCCGCAGCCGGAATTCACCTCCGGGATCTGGAGCGATATAAGAACTTCAAACACCATGATTCCGTGGTAAAGGCTGTCCTCACCGGGGCGTACGATGCTGGAGCGGTGAAGGATGTTATTGCTTATAAATACCGGGACAAGGGACTCCGTTTCCTTCACATCTCTGAGCCTATCCCCAGTGTCCCTATTGCTGTGCGTCCTGATACTCCGACAGAGTTTATCACCATCGTCCAGGAGGCGCTACTCCGCCTCAATCCAGCGAATCCTCAAGACCAGGCCTTGTTACAGGGATGGGATGAAGAGTTTCGCTATGGCTTTGTCAAGACAGAAGATGCGGATTATGATGGTATTCGCCAGCAAATCAATGCGATTCCGACCGGATGCGGGCAAGGATGTCACCCCAAGGTCTATTTCTGAAAGAACCAATATCGTCTCCAGCCTGCAGGGGAAATATATCCTCATTGCCTCGCTGCTCTCCGTCTTGCTGATCGCCACACTCGGATATCTCTTTGTGCAGCGAGAACAGCGTCTGCTTACTCAGCAAGTAAAGGAGAAGGGAGAACTGCTCATAGAATCGATGGCCATCTCCTTTACCAACACCCTCCTCTACGAAGAACTGGGCCTGGTAGAGGAAGCAGGATTGCTGGACAATTTTATCGCTGATCTGATGCGCAAAGAAGGGCTAGACGTTGTCTATGCACTGGTGCTTGATACCACGGGGAAGGTAATTGCTCACAACGATTTCACCGAGTATGGTCAGGTGTACACCGATCCCTTCAGCAAACAGGCCATGGCTAGCTGGAAAACCATGAGTCTGCTTGCCATAGACCCCCATTCCCGGCAAAAGGTCCTCCACATAGCCACTCCGCTGCATATTTCGACGAAACGATGGGGGACTTTACGTCTCGGTCTCTCACTGCAGAATCTTCAACAAACGGTGGCACTCCTGACCAGGCAGATTGGTCTCTGGACCATTGGCTTTACCGTCTTGGCTATCAGTGGGGTTACCCTGGTTACTCGCCGAATGACCCGACCGATCATAACCTTGGCTGCAGCTATGGATCAGGTCAACATGGAGCAGTTCATCCTCCCCTCCTTCCCTCCACCACGCCGTGATGAAATTGGTACTCTGCAGACAAGTTTCTTCCGGATGCTTCAACGGCTAAAGGAGGCTGAAGAAGAACACCAGAAGACCATGGAATTGCTGGTACAGACCGAAAAAATGGTCTCTTTGGGAAAGATGGCTGCGGGGGTAGCACACGAGATCAACAATCCGCTGGCCGGTCTGCTCGCCTGCCTCCGTAATCTTTCGACAGATCGCATTTCCCCCCAACGAAGAGAGGAGTACATGTCCCTGATGGAAGAGGGGCTCCGGCGGATCTCCACAATTGTGCGCCATCTCCTTGACTACGCGCGTCAGCATCCGCCGGCATTCAGGCGGATCGACCTTCTGCCGCTTATCGACCAGATTCTCGCTCTGTTAGATTATCTCATCACTAAAAAGGAGCTGGAAGTCATACGGGATTATACCTTGCCTCATCTCTTCATTGAGGCTGATCAGGGTAAAATAGAGCAGGTGATTATGAATATCACACTCAATGCTATACAGGCAATGGAGCGGGGAGGAACTCTTACCTTTCGTGTACACGAACGGAATGATGCTTGTCAATTGAGCATCGCGGATACTGGTCCAGGTATCCCCCCAGAGATCCAGTCCAGAATCTTTGATCCCTTTTTTACTACGAAAGACGCGGGAGAAGGAACAGGACTGGGACTCGCTGTGAGCCTGAGTCTGGTCAACCAGCATGGAGGTACCCTTACTGTCCAGAGTAGAGTAGGAGAAGGGACTACTTTTACTCTAACCCTCCCTTTGTACCAACCCTCGCAGGAGGAAATATTCGTCACTCGAAAGGAAGACAAATCATGGCAAAGCCACGACTTCTGGTAGTGGAAGATGAACCGACTATGCGCATTGCCCTGAGCGATGCCCTGAGCGCAGAGGGGTACGCGGTAACGGAAGTGGCTGATGGTGCAGAAGGACTCCGTTGTATCCAGGAGGAGCCTTTCGATCTGATCATCACTGACCTGCGCCTTCCCCGAATCAACGGTCTCCAATTGTTAACCAAGGCTCGGGAGTTACAACCCCACTGCGCGGTGATCCTCATTACTGCTTACGCCACGGCAGAGACAGCGGTAAAAGCGATGAAGGAAGGAGCCTATGATTATCTGATCAAGCCCTTTGATATCGAGGAGATTCTCATCATTGGCCGACGCTTTCTGGAGCACCAGTGGCTCACCACTGAGTATCAGCGCCTCCGGAAGGAAGTGGAAGGTGCACGGGGATTCTGTGGGATTATTGGTACCAGTCTCGTCATGCGCAAGATCTTTGCTTTGATCAGTCGCGTGGCGGAAACGGATTCCACAGTGCTCATTCAGGGAGAGAGTGGTACGGGAAAGGAACTGGTGGCGAAAGCCATTCATGCGAATAGCCGGCGAAAGGATGGTCCTCTCGTGACTATCAATTGTGCGGCCATACCAGGAAATCTGCTGGAGGCTGAGCTTTTTGGCTATGAGAAAGGCGCCTTCACTGGTGCGCTTCAGCGGAAACCGGGACATTTTGAACTAGCCTGTGGGGGAACCCTCTTTCTCGATGAGATAGGAGAACTCCCCCTCCATCTGCAAGTCAAACTCCTGCGCGTTATTCAAGAACGTTCACTCCTCCGGGTAGGTGGGCGGGTCTCTATTCCCCTGGACATTCGCCTTATCTGCGCCACCCAAAAAGATCTCAAAGCAGAGGTCGAAGCAGGGCGATTTCGCGAAGATCTCTATTACCGGATTAACGTTGTCTCCATGTGCCTACCTCCGCTCCGGGAACGGCGGAGTGATATTCCTCTCCTGGTGGAGCATTTTCTCGAAAAACATGGCCGAATGATGGAGCGAGAGGTCAACATCACTCCCGCGGCTATGGACCTTCTCCTCCGGTATCTCTATCCAGGGAATGTTCGTGAGCTGGAAAATATCATAGAAAGAGCCATAGCCCTTATTGAGGGAGAGGAGATCCAGCCCTCCCATCTGCCTAAAGAGCTAAAAGAGTATACGCCGGTGTATTCCCCCTTTTCCCCGCCTGCTGTTTTTGAGTATTCTCTGGCAGAGAGCTTGCAGCGCTGTGAAAAGTATTATATTATGCAAGCCTTAGAGGCGGTAGAAGGGAAAAAGGGAAAAGCAGCCAAGTTCCTGGGGATTAGCCGAAAACATCTCTGGGAGAAGATGCGTCAGTACGGCCTGGAGGGATGACTTTATGAAGGCACGTGATCGACTGTTGATCGCTCTGGACGGCGGCGAGCCGGACCGTGTGCCGCGGGCATTGAATTTTTATCACGTGGAGGTTGAGAAGCTGGCTCCGGCTGGTCAGTATCGGGATGACCTGGTAGACGTGCACTTTGTTCGTTTTCCACCCTCACCTGAAGAGGAAGAATTGCATCGCTTGGCCAGACCTTTTCCAGTGGACACACGTCTGGGTACCCCTGCCCAGGTGACGACTTATGCCCGCTGGGGTTACCACCCCCACCAAACCCCAGACCAGCGTAATCCTCTGGCTCGCGCCCGCTCGCTGGACGATCTCCGTAACTTTCCTTTTCCGGACGTCAACGCCCCTTACTGTGTGGAGGACTTGGACCGCCAGGTGCAGGTCCTCCACGCACGCGGCCTGGCGGCTGGCGGTAACCTTCCCCATCTTGGCGGTGAACTGTTTGAAGCGGCCTGGCGGCTGCGCGGCCTGGAGAATTTTCTCATAGACCTGATTCAGCGTCCCGACTGGGCGCATTTCCTGCTCGACCGACTCACTGACCTGGCCCGTCGTAATGCCGAGACCTTAGCACGTGCCAGGATAGATGTGTTGGCTCTCGACGACGATATAGGGATGCCAGGGACTATGATGATTAGTCCAGCTACCTGGCGCGAGTTCTTTCGGCCACGCCTGGCAGAGATCATCCAGGCTGCCCGAGCGATCAAGCCTGACCTCCGTGTCCTCTTCCACAGTGATGGCTCCTTTGAGCCGATCATTGGTGACCTCATCGAGATCGGCGTCAATGCGATTAATCCCCTGCAGCCGGAGCACATGGATGCTGCCCGCATCCGCCAGCGGTTCGGACCCCAGTTGGCCCTGTGGGGTACAGTAGGCTGCCAGACCACCTTCAGTTTTGCCACACCTGATGAGATCCGACAAGAGGTCAAACAGCGTATCCAGACTCTGGGTCGTGCTGGACTCATCCTCTGTCCCGCTTATGACATTGATGAGCCAGACATCCCATGGGAGAACATCGCCGCCTTTCTGGAAGCGGCTGAGACTTACGGTTAGCTTTTATAACACAAATGTAAGGGCATAGGACTGTCCACAAGAATAAGTAAAGTTACTCTCAGAGTGACATTATCTACAAGGGAGAGAGAAGCGGACAGTTGGTGTGCATGAGGATGCCCCTAAGTTACTCGTCAGAGGGAACTATGGTAATCCCCTGACCACAGAGACGATTGACATACACGACGTTTAGGATGACAACAGTGAAACATTCGCTACCAGTTCGAGGTGAGCTATGGATTCTTTCCAAGTACACAAAGATAAAGGTATTGTCCAGGTATCCCCTGCCCAAGTACCAATGGCCGGGGAATTTGATGTGATTGTGGCTGGTGGAGGGCCTGCGGGATGTGGTGCGGCTCTCGGTGCAGTCCGGCAGGGAGCTACCACGCTGTTAATCGAACGCCATGGCTTTGTGGGTGGTGTCGCAACCGGCGTTGCCATGAACACCTGGAACTGTCCATTGGAGCATCTGCACGGGGTGGCCAAGGAAGTGGCGCTTCGCTTGTTAAAACAGGGCTATGCCTGGGCAGGTCCTACGATCCCCTTTGATCCGGAAGGACTAAAGGAAGTGTATCTGGAAAAGCTCCTGGAAGCGGGAGTACAATTACTCTGCTATACCTGGGTGGTGGATCCCATTGTCATCGACAGTCATCTGCGCGGGGTGATCGTGCAAAGCAAGTCAGGACGGCAGGCGTTGTTGGCAAAAGCGGTGGTAGACGCCACTGGTGACGCTGATGTGGCCTATAGTGCCGGTGTCCCCTGTGTCAAAGGACGCGAGGAGGACGGTAAGATGCGGCCGGTAACTGTCCTGTTCCGCCTGGCTGGTGTGAATTTAAAGGAGCTTATCACTCACTGTCGAGCGCATCCGGAAAATTTTACGGCGGATCCTTCTTTCCATATCTTAACACCGGAGAAGGGAGTGGTGCGAATCTCTGGCTTTTTTCACGAGGTAGCGGAAGCCAAGGAGCGGGGGGAGATTGTTGGTGACATTAACTACCTGCGCTTTGAAGGGGTGGATGTCCAGCGAGGTATCGTCACCGTCAATTCCTCCAGAGTTTATGGCATCGATGGCACCAATATGTGGGACACCACCAGGGGCGAACTGGAGGCCAGGCAGCAGAATAGACTCCTCTATCAGTTCATCAAGCGCTCTATTCCCGGTTGTCAGGACGCCTATATCATTAGCTCTTCCACCATGCTTGGGGTGCGCGAAACTCGCCGGATACGGGGTGAAGCTCTCTTGACCGAAGCGGATATCCTGGCCCAACGCACCTATCCGCAGAGTGTCGCTCGCGTATGGCGTTTTCATCAGAAAGGGATGGAATGGCACAGTCCGGACGGGGGAGAAGGGGCGCCCAGCAATCAGGTGTACCGCGATGCGGTCACTCCTCTGAACTGGTTCGAGATTCCCTACGGTGTGCTGGTGCCGTTACAGGTGGATGGCTTGACCGTGGGTGGTCGCATCATCTCCCAGGACCATCGTGCGGATATGTGGACACGTGGCCAGTATTGCTGTATGATCACGGGGCAAGTCGCGGGGACAGCGGCTGGCCTGGCGGCCATGATGGATACTGTGCCAAGGAAATTAGAGATCTCCCGGTTACAGAATGCCCTCCGCAGACAGGGTGTGGATATCGGAGCAGTGCATGTAGAATCCGCTGCCCCTCTCTCGAACATCTCCGGTAGCGGTTGAAGTAAGCAGGGGAAGAGCCCCTGACTTCCAGATGCGACCAGAGGGCAACCAGGAGAGGTGGCAAGAAAACGCCTGAATGGCATGCTGCATCTGCGCAGGATCGGCTACTTTCGGGGGCTTTCGGCCGAATACTGCAATGGCCTTCAAATTCTTGGAGCCCATGGCCGATCCTAGACCACCAAGTCCAGCAGCATCCTTCAAGTCGTTCATGACACAGGCAAAGCGGACCAGGTTCTCACCGGCAGGACCAATGGCCGCAGTTCGAATATTTTTGCTCTCCGTCTCGGCCGCTATCATATCCTGGGTCTCCATCCCCGTCTTGCCCCAGAGGTTGGTGGTATCGCGTATCTCCACCTTCGCATCAGTGACCAGAAGATAGACGGGTTTTTCCGCCTTCCCCTCCACGATAATGGCATTATAGCCAGCCCTTTTTACATCCATGGGCCAGAATCCTCCCACCTCACTCTTGGCATAACCTGCGGTGAGCGGCGACTTAGCGCCGATGCAGTTGCAGGTAGCCCAGAGCATGGCCAGCCCCGTCATCAGGCCCAGCGCAAAAATCAACTCGTTCTCCGGTGAGAAGGCACCGACCCTCGGGGGACCGCACTGAGCAGGAAAGGTGTATGCCATTTGAGTGGGACATTTTGTCCTCAAGATGAGACGTAAGGGCTCAACTGAGAACTTATTGAAAAACAATATCTTGCAAGGGTCATGGAAAAATAGGAGGTTGGATCGAGGAAAAGAGACCCAACATGTAAAGCATGAGCAGGGTCATGTTGGGACTCGCTTTCGTTCAACCCAACCTATTACTTGCAGAGAGCAGAGAGCTATATTGAAGAGAAATTGGTTTGGCTATCTAGATGAGCTAATATGGTATTTCGTTACCATAGGGTAACATCCTTATTTTTCTTGTAGAAAGCAGGATATAGTGTTTTTGTTACCTAATGGTAATACGATTCTCCTTCGTTTCCTTACATTCGTACCGGAACCCCTTGTAATTTCCCTCTCTGGCTTTTCCTGAGCTGGCACAGGTTTTGCTTTTTTGTTTCTAAGGATAATATAGATTGAGGGCGATATTACCCGGTTCCCTCAGACGATACAGCAGTTCCGCCAATCAGCATCATAGATTATATAACTCCGAACCCCGTCGTCCCTGTGGGAGGGCGGGGACGCGACGGCCGGGAGAGTAATTTCCCGACCAGCCCGTATTTGGCAAAGGAGGCTAATTATTTACTGGCCTCCTTTTTTCTATTCCGAATATTTTCGTAGAACCCTATGTTGGAAAGGAGGATTCTCATGGCGGAGCAAGCAATTTCTCAAGAGAAAAAGACCCGCCGATATTTCTTACAGGTGGCAACTGGTGTGACGGCGGCAGCGCTAGGATTTCTTGCTGCCAAAACCTCCCTATCGAGCGGAGAAGCAAGTTCAGCCACCGCACCAGCTACCAATAGTAATGGGCAATCAATAAATATTCTGGAACGAATGCGCGCTGACCTGCAACGTGCTCTCCAGAAACCTGTTGACCAGCGCCACTGGGTCATGGTGATCGATTCTCGCAAGTGTATCGGCTGCAACGCCTGTACCGTGGCCTGTCAGGCCGAAAATGCTACCCCACCGGGGGTGAATTACCGGGTAGTCCCGGAAGTAGAGGTCGGAGAATACCCCAATGTGACCCGTTTCTTCATGCCCACTCAGTGTATGCAGTGTGAAAATCCCCCCTGTCAGAAGGCAGCACCAGCCGGTGCCATCACCCGGCGTCCGGATGGTATTGTGGTTATCAATTATGAAAAGCTCCGGGGGAAAAAGGCTTTCGAAGCGGTGTCTCAAGCCTGCCCTTATACCGCACTCTCTTATGATGAAGGGAAGACCTATACCGGAGAGCTTCCGGGAGGGGTACAAGAGTATGAAAAGCGAGCGAGCTTTGATTATGGTCAAGAATGGAAGAAGAACGGAGAGACACCTCCAGTCGGCAGCACCCGGAAGTGTCACTTCTGCCTCCATCGCCTCAATGCCGGTATACTGCCTGCCTGCGTGACCACCTGTGTGGGGGCAGCCATGTATTTTGGTGATCTAAATGACAAGAAGAGTCTGGTTTCTGAGCTGGTAGCCACCCAGCCGGTTATGCGCATAAATGAAGAGTTAGGAACCAAGCCCAGGGTCTACTATCTCATCCATACCGCAGAGACTAAAAATATGCCTATGGCTGGTGTAAGTTGCCAGGCCTGCCACCAGTGAAAGGAGGGACTAAAAGATGAAGACAACGGAAATGCAAGGAGCGCTGTGTGCAGCCGGTATCGACCGGCGTCAATTTCTACAGACCGGTGCCTTCCTGGGAGGAAGTGCCCTCCTCGGCCATTATGCAGAGACAATGACCCTGCTCCAGAAGGCGGAGGCAGGGGAACTCGCTTATCCTTTAGCTAATCCTGCACAGATCCTTTATTCGGTCTGTCTCCAGTGTCATACCGCCTGTCCTATTAAAGGGAAGATTCTGAATGGGGTCCTGGTGAAGATAGATGGTAACCCCTATTCTCCTCAGAGTATGCTCCCTCAGATCGCTTATACTACTGCCCCCACTGAGGCAACCCTGATTGACGGCAAGCTTTGTCCGAAAGGGCAGGCTGGCATTCAAAGTCTCTATGATCCGTACCGTCTCCGTCAAGTACTGAAGAGAGCAGGAAAACGCGGGGAGAATCGGTGGATGGTCATCCCGTTTGCTCAGGCCATCCAGGAAATAGTGGAGGGGGGATATCTCTTCAAGCACGTGCCCGGAGAAGAGCAACGCTATGTGCCTGGCTTACAAGAACTCCGGACCCTGCGGGATCCTGCAGTGACCAAGAGCATAGCCGAGGATGCTAAACGAGTAGCCAGGAAAGAGATGACTCTTGCTAGTTTTCAAGAAAAGTACCGTGAACACCTCTCTACTCTTATCGATCCAGCACATCCTGATCTCGGTCCAAAGAACAACCAGTTCGTCTTTCTGGCTGGACGGATTGAGCATGGAAGAAAAGAGTTCGCCAAGCGGTGGTTAAACGCAGGCTATGGAAGTATTAACTGGTTTGAACACACTACTATCTGTGAGCAGAGCCATCATATTGCCAGCGAACAGGTCAGCAACCAGTACCAGCAAGGGAAATGGACTAATGGGAAAACCCACTTCAAGCCGGATGCCTTACATACAGAGTTCATTCTCTTTTTTGGTACTGGAGCCTTCGAGGCGAATTTCGGTCCTCCGCCTATGGCTGAGAAGATTACCGAGGGCCTGGCTACCGGCCGATTGAAGATTGCTGTTGCTGATCCTCGGCTTTCCAAGACCGCGGCAAAGGCCTGGAAATGGATGCCAGTAAAACCAGGAGCAGATGCAGCCCTGGCCTTAGGACTTACGCGCTGGATTATCGAACAGCAACGCTACGATACCAGATTCTTGACCAATGCCAACAAGGGAGCAGCCAAAGCGGATAATGAAAAAGCCTGGAGCAACGCTACCTGGCTGGTAAAGATTGAGGGAAATCGGCCAACTCGCTTCCTCCGCGCTAAAGATGTCGGCCTGGGAGATGAACACCACTTTGTGGTCTCCCAAGAGGGCAAACTGGTCGTTGTGGATCCCTATGACGAGAAGACCGTTGTAGAGGGGGATCTGATGGCATCAGGGAGTGTCGAGGGGCATACTTATAAATCCGCCTTTCAACTCCTCTGGGAGGAGGTCTCAGCGCAGACTTTGGAGCAGTGGGCCGATGCCTGTGGTCTTCCTGGCTCCATGCTGATTGAGGTAGCGCAGGAGCTAACCGCACACGGGAAGAAGAGTGCCGTGGAGTTTTACCGTGGACCGGTGCAGCATACCAATGGGTACTACACTGCCCAGGCCATTTTCACCCTGAACATTCTTCTGGGAAATATGGGGTGGATCGGTGGTTTAAATGCTGGGGGAGGTCACTGGCATGAAGCTGGAGATAAAGAGGGGCAACCGTACCCCTTGACGAAGGGATTACATCCAGAAGGACTGAAAGCCTTTGGTATCCCGGTAACCAAGGAGAAAGCCCGGTATGAAGACTCGACCCTCTTCACCGGATATCCGGCTACTCGCCCCTGGTATCCCTTCACCAGCAACGTGTATCAGGAAGTTCTTCCGGCTGCGGCAGAGGGCTATCCGTATTCGATCAAAGCGCTTTTCCTGCATAAGGGGACACCAGCCCTTTCTGTCCCAGCCGCCCAGTCTCAGATCGATATCCTGACCGATCTGGAGAAGGTACCCCTCTTCTTCGCCGATGATGTGGTGATTGCGGAAACCTCGATGTACGCCGATTATCTCTTCCCCGATCTCTCCATCTGGGAGCGCTGGGGTACTCCGCACGTCACGCCCGATGTGCAAACGAAAACCAGCAAGGTACGTCAGCCAATGGTAGCCCCTATTCCGGAGACGGTGATGGTCTTTGGCGAAGAAATGCCGATCTCTATGGAGGCGATTATGCTGGCCATTGCTGAGCGCCTTTCTCTCCCCGGTTATGGGAAAGATGGATTTGGACCAGGACAGGATTTTACTCGCCCGGAAGACTTTTATCTTAAGATGGTAGCCAATATTGCTGCTGGAGATAAAATGGGGGATGCAGTTCCTGATGCCGATGCTCAAGAGATGGCCCTTTTCCAGAAAGCCCGTACCCACCTTCCTCCTGCTGTGTATTCCTTAGAGCGCTGGAAGAAGGCTACGGGAGAGCAATGGTGGCCTAAGGTGGTCTATGTGCTGAACCGCGGAGGCCGCTATGAGAATTTTGACAAAGCCTATGCGAGTGCCCATATGAGTCATGCTTACTCTGGGCTGCTCAATCTCTTCGTAGAGCCTGTAGCCCTCTCCCGGCAGAGCACGACTGGTGAATTTTTCTCTGGTCTGCCCCTCTTCGAACCACCGAAGGATGCCAGCGGACAGGTGGTGAGCGATGAGGAGTTCCCCTTCCAGCTTATCACCTTTAAAGAGATCTTTGGTGGACAATCCCGGACTGTTGGGAATTACTGGACACAGCTTTTCCTCCTGCCCGAAAATCCGGTACTGATCAACAGCAAAGATGCTCAGAAACTTGGTCTAAAGGAAGGGGATAGAGTGCGACTTGTCTCCCGGACTAATCCGACCGGTACCTGGCAGCTCCGGAATGGGCAAGAGCGGCTAGTGGAAGGAAAGGTAAAACTCATAGAAGGATTGCGGCCTGGTGTAGTGGCAGTTTCCTGGCATTATGGACACTGGGCTTACGGAGCCAGTGATGTGATCGTAGATGGAAAGGTAATAAAAGGTGATGCCCGTCGAGCGACCGGTCTCTGTCCGAACGTAGTGATGCGACTGGATGAGGGGTTAAAAAACGTCTGTCTTACCGATCCAATCGGAGGAAGTTCTTCTTTTTATGATACGCGAGTGCGATTAGTGAAGGTGTAAGGAATATTCTCTTTAGAAAATTGCTTGCTGGCATTTTCTTTGCAGTATTAAGGGTAGGAAGGGAGGGAAAAGCACAATGGGGATGAAGAATATCCCGCGGTAGCCTTCCCTTTTTGGTGGAAAGAGAGAAAGACCCCCTCTTTCCCCCGGGAATATCATTACAGTCTGTGGGGCAAGATGTCTCTCCGAGGGGGCATCTTGCCCCAAAACCAGTGTTTTGCCTCGTGTTTTCTGAGCGACGGCAAGACAGGCAAGGTATAAAAATACATCTCCATACCCGAAAGGAGGAAGCACAATGAAAAAGGGCGTCGTACTCATAGTATCAATACTTTTCATCTTGGCGTCGGGGGTATTCATTTTCGCCCAGACCACCGGCCAATCACCCCCCGGCTATGGTGGCTGGGGACCTTGGTGGATGATGGGACAAACCCCATATCCGCATCCACACATGATGGGTCCACACATAATGGGTCCGGGGATGATGGGCTCACACATGATGGGTCCGGGGATGATGGGACCCGGCTGGGGCCAGTATTATGCCACCTTGACTCCCGAAGAGGCCCAGGCACAAGCCAAAGCCTTTGTTGAAGAGTATATTCGTCTCTACCTTCCAGGTTATGAACTAAAAAAGAGAAGCGCTGAGTAACAGAGAATACCATTATCTTTTTGCAAAGGGGAAAGTTTTTCTTTCCCCTCGTAATTTCCCCCTTGATAAATATCGCTACTCCTGTTGCTGTTCCTTTCCTCTCTTCACCAACCACAATACCCATACCCCACTTACAAGACAAACTCCCCCGATAACCCATGAACCATAAACGTGCAATGGCAAGACAGGGTCTGCCTTGTTTCCCAACAGTACCTTATATAAGCCAAATAATTCTAAACCTAAACCTCCCACTGCTAGCATCGTCCCAATACTGGCCAGTACGTACCATACGATCATACTTCTTTCCCTTTCTTTTACCGCCTATACGTTTTTCAGGAGGTATAACTAAATTTCTTGTACTCTTCCATGAGTTACTCTTCCTGTCATGCTGAGCGAAGCGAAGCATCTCACCTCTTTCAAGAGACCCTTCGCTTTGCTCAGGATAACAGAGCTACATCGAGTATTGGCAAGCTCTTGGAGTAGGTGGTGAAGCTAAACTTGCTTTTGTCGAAAGTTCTTAGTCATAGTTACGTACCCTTTTCTCTATATCGGCATATTGCCCCATTTTCTTAAATACAAGATGACCAAGCCTTATGAAATGGCATAGATCTTGCAACTACTGGCTGATAATAAAATGTTGCCTAGCCTGAAAGAGGAGGACCACTAGGAAAAAGCGCTATCCTACTCATTCAGTAAGAAGGGGAGGTTGAGATAAAATGTCCCATTAGCTTCCAAAACGTCCCACCATCAGGAAAAAACGGAGAAGAACCAGAAGGCTAGGGAGGGTATCATCTGTATTGCAGTATAGGACAAGCCAGGAAGATTATGGAGATGGAGGCAACGGAGAGGATTTCCGTGCCAAAGGAAGGGAGCAAAGAGAAACCATCAGTGGAGATAGAGGTAGTGGAGGTGTGGTGTAAGGGGTGCAACATCTGTGTGCAGGTCTGTCCAAAGGATTGTCTGGAACTGGACAAAAACGGGAAGGTGGCAGTGGTGAACCTCGAGGGCTGTTCTCGGTGCCTGCTGTGTGAGCTCTTATGCCCTGATTTTGCTATTAAAGTCCGGTAGGGGGAGGGAACAGCTATATCATGACCACAGAGAAACGAGTGAAGCGGTTTATGCAAGGGAATAAAGCCTGTGCCGAGGCTGCAATTGCTGCCGGATGTCGATTCTACGCTGGCTATCCGATTACCCCGTCCTCCGAGATTGCGGAAGAAATGGCTGCACTTCTCCCTCGAGTTGGAGGAAAGTTTATTCAGATGGAAGATGAAATCGCCTCCATGGGTGCGGTGATCGGAGCCTCTGTGGGTGGTCTCAAAGCCATGACCGCGACCAGTGGCCCAGGCTTTTCTTTAAAACAGGAAAATTTCGGCTATGCGATCTTTACGGAAATCCCCTGTGTCATTGTGAATGTGATGCGCGGCGGACCAAGCACAGGGCTCCCTACCGCTCCGGCGCAGGCGGATGTTCTCCAAGCGCGCTGGGGCACCCATGGCGATCATCCCATCATCGTCCTCGTTCCCGCTTCGGTAAAAGAGGTGTATGACTTGACCATCCAGGCCTTTAATCTCACCGAAGAATTCCGTACACCGGTGATTCTGTTATATGATGAGGTGATCGGTCATATGCGGGAAACGGTGGAGATTCCTGATCCAGCCACGTATGAAATTATCTATCGGAAAAAGCCCTCTGGCTCCCCGGCAGAGTATCTCCCTTATGCCCAGACCGAAGACGATATTCCTCCCATGGCCAGTTTTGGCGATGGATATCGGTATCACATTACGGGACTGGTGCATGATGAACGGGGATACCCGACGGAGAATAAAACAGTAGCAGAAGCGCTTCAACAGCGCCTTCATCGGAAAATCACCAGACACCTGGACCGTATTGTCCGCTTCGAGCGGTTTGCCTTAGACGATGCAGAGATAGCCATTTTCGCCTATGGAATCACAGCCCGTTCCGCCCGGCAGGCCGTAAGGATGGCCAGAAATAAGGGGCTCAAAGTGGGTCTCTTTCGTCCCATTACCCTCTGGCCTTTTCCTGAAGAGGCGATGGCACAGGTCACCACGCAGGTCGATCTTATAGTAGTGGCGGAAATGAATCTCGGACAAATGATTTACGAGGTAGAACGGGTAAACAGGGGAAGAGCTCGCATCGTGGGCTGTCACAAAGTCAGTGGTGAACCACTCTCTCCCGGAGAAATCCTGCACCGGATCCTGCAGGTAATGCAGTGCAGAACCGACGACCAGCCTAGAGGAGATTTTCTTTATGGTTGAATATGAACAATATCTTCGTCAAGACCTGTTTCCCCATCTCCTGTGTAAAGGATGTGGACATGGGATTGCCCTGAAAGCTATTCTCCGCGCTATTGATCGAGTAAAACTGCCAAGAGATCGCATCGCTGTGGTCTCTGGTATCGGCTGCTCAGGACGTCTCTCCGGGTACATGGACTTCTGCACCATGCATACGACCCACGGACGACCTCTTGCCTTTGCCACCGGCCTCAAACTGGCCCGACCAGAGCTCTCCGTGATTGTAATCACCGGAGATGGGGATAGTCTTGCTATTGGGGGAAATCATCTGATTCATGCTGCCAGACGAAACATTGGACTGACCTGTCTCCCCCTGAATAATGGTATCTATGGAATGACTGGGGGACAAGTGGCTCCCACCACCCCGGAAGAGCGATTTGCCACAACCACACCGTATGGGAATATCGATCCGACCTTTGATCCTTATCGACTAGTGGAAGCAGCAGGAGCAAGCTATGTGGCGAGAGGAACGGTATATCATGCCGCAAACCTGGAGAAGCTGATTGCTGGGGGGTTGCAAAATAACGGGTTCTCTTTCGTGGAAGTGTTGACTACTTGTCCGGAAATTAATGGCAGGCGCAATCGTTTGGGAACTGCTGCGGAGATGGTTCTGGCCTTGCGGGAGATGACCGTATCCCAGCAGCGAGCAAAAACCATGGGACCGGAAGCTCTAGAAGGAAAGATCGTTACCGGGCTTCTCCATCATTCCCCCAGACCGGAGTACACGGCTCGATATGAGATGATTATACAGAAAGCCCAGGCATTCCAGAGTCAGAACGCTGAATAGAGGGAGCACCGAAAGCGATGAGTTTCCGATATGAGATCAGGTTGAGTGGTGAAGGAGGGCAGGGGATGATTCTGGCCAGTATCATTCTCGCCGAAGCGGCTGCCATCTATGAAGGAAAGAATGTGGTGCAGACTCAGGCTTACGGACCAGCCTCGCGGGGTGGAGCGACCAAAGCAGAGATTCTCATCAGTGACGAGGAGATCGATTATCCTAAGGCCGGTTCCCTCGATCTGCTCCTCGCTCTCACCCAGGAAGCATGCGACAGATACTGGCAAGACCTGAAACCAAACGGGATCCTGGTCGTTGATGGCTCTGCGGTCCAGACCATTCCGGAGGGAAGTTTTACCACCTATCGAGTGCCTATCATCGAAACAGCCCGCGAGAAGATAGGAAGAGAGATCGTAACCAATATCGTTTCTCTGGGTGTGCTCACCCCTTTAATTAAGGTAATCTCAACGGAGGCCATGGAGCGAACCATCGTAGATCATGTCCCCAAAGGAACAGCGGAATTGAACAGACAAGCATTCCGGGCTGGACTGGAACTCGGGAAGCTTCTCAGAGGCTCAAAGCTCGATTAGAGTCTGGTGCGGACTCGTCCGCGCTAACACTTTGAGCCTTACTCGTTATGAGTTTCTTGTCAAAAGTACATTGAGTATACTCTTGTCTTTATCCCGTCCTACTTGGTGGGGATGGAGCAGCAGTTCTCCTTGCGCGGATACTATACCGGCATATCCAGACCATCAGGAACAGTGAAGCGGACCGCAGTAGGGAAAGCAGAAGGAGAGGAAAAAGTTCCGCGCAGAATGATCAGGACCCGGGGATCGTCGTACTCAGGCCAGATCGCTACCCGCATGGACACTATAAGGTTTGCGGCATAATTTTTGCTCGTTTACAGTGGCAGGTGCACGTAAATTTAGCACTTCGGTATCCGTTTATCAGGACTGTATGCATCGTAAAGACGCTAAGAATGCTGGAAGAGGCAATTCGCTATATGGTACAGATGACTCTAAATAGAAGGGCCTCTCCCTGGAGGGCGATGAGACATTTTGTTTCCTTGAAGGGATAAAATGGAGGGGGAAAATATCGGTAATTCAAGTGCAAAAATTCGATTGCGGATTTAAAATCCCAAATCCGAAATCTCAAATCCCAAATCCCATTGCTTGAGATGGGTTACATAAGCCAGTCGAGACTCTATCATAAAGCAGAAAGGAGGTGCGCCCTATGTATGATCTCTAATGTTTTAGGAGAAAGCGGTATAGTTACTGCTAGAGCTTACAGTCGTTCGCAATCAGAAACCAGCAAGAGGGAGGGATCTTCAAATGTCTAGAAAATTGGTTCTAGGGGTGGTGGGTGTAATCCTTATCGGGAGTATTGCGTTTACCCTTGCCGCAGGGACTTCGTGGCTCACCGGCACAACAGAGCAGAAGTTAGAGACCCTTGCTAAAATCCAGCCTGGTTTGGGTACGGTAATGATCGAGTATAGTAACCGCATGGGAAACGCATACTATGCGGCCAAGGCTAACAACTGGGGTATGGCAGCCTATCAGCTCAAAGAGGCTGTAGAGATTCAGGAAGTCGGAGAGACTACTCGTCCTGCAAGAGCTGAGCCACTTAAGGACTTTGAAGATAAATACCTGAAGCCGTTGGCTCGGGACATTGTCAACCAAGATTTCAAGACTTTCCAGAAGGACTTCAACACTATGGTCGATGGCTGTAACACCTGTCACGCGGGAACTGGTTTTGAATATATCGTCTATCAATTGCCCAGCCAGCCACTCGTTCCAGCGCAACTGGATATTGGTCAAACCTTCGCAAAAGAAGATCTGGAGAAGCTCTTGGAAGATCTACTTAAGTGAGGCATAATACCTATTGAAAATATTCACGCGGATAGGGACACGCGGTCTCTTGTCCCTATCCATAGCGGTTCACGAGAGATCCTTCGCTACGCTCAGAATGACAAGGAGGCAATACTCGCTCTTCTCTGAAGAGCAGCCTCACCGGGCTACTTCTTCTGCCGCATGGACTGGAGGTATTTAACCAAATCAGCCATTTCGTTTCCAGTAAAGATCGGCCAAGGGAGTTGGTGCTCGACGAACCATCCCTCCATGACCGAAGCATGATTCCACATGGTTGCGGAAAAAGCGATAGGAGAGGTCAGGAGTTCCGAGCGTGAGAGATCGGGGCCGATCGCTTCTCCTTTCCCTTCAAGCTGGTGACAATTGAGGCATCCTTTTTGGGCAAAGACCTCTTTTCCCCGAAGGGGGTTCCCTGATTCGTCATAATATTCCACAAAATAGAGATAAGCGATAAGATCAGCCATTTCCTGTTGCGAAAACTGAGGAAGAGTGAGCCCAAAGGCCCTCTTTATGGTAAGCGACCTGGATTGGTATGGATTGTTCCGCTGCTACTTGCGGAAAGCGGGAAATATGATAAGTAAACCCCTGGGAATCTGTTCGCGTCTCATTGGGATGGGGATCTGTACGGAAATCAGTGGAACGTAGCGGCTGTTGCACATGTACCTCAATCTCATCGGCTGAATAATCGGTGGGGAGCGCGAAGGTAAACTGGCGATCGGGTGCCCCGGAGAATGGAGAATAATAATATTCAACAAAAAATTGGGGACGCGGAAGGAGAAAACTAAGTAAACTTTTGTCCTGCCTTCGTACTATTTTATGGGGGTGAAGCAGCAATTCCCCTTGCTCTGATACCATACCGGCTCCAATCATTTCCAGACCATCAGGGACAGAGAAACGGACCATAGTTGGGAAAGCAGAAGTAGAAGAAAAGGTTCCACGCAGAATAATCAAGACTCGGGGATCATCATATTCTGGCCAGATCGCTACCCTCATGGATGCTATATGGAGATCTGAGGAAGCTTCCAGGGGTTCCACTCGCAGTGTTGCCGTTTGCGCGTAAATCTCCCGAAAGAACAATCCCAAAAACAATAAAATCCATACTCCTATCCGCCTCATCGTCACGTTTGTAACCCTCCTCGGGTTCCTGGTGTATTTAAGCTAAAATCTGTAATGGTCAAATAGGTTAGTGACACCTCTGCTCCCTGCTGCATATCCAAGAGAGATCTTTGGCATGGCACAAGTTGATTGGGGAATATGGATATCCTGGGGTCGAATGGAGAACCCTCCGCTTCGCTCCCAGTGTAGGTGCTTTATCAAGGATATCTCCTGAGAATGCACTACTGTAACCATCCTATTTGAACACCATATATTTAAGCTAAAATCATGAATAATTTCTGAGAAAAGGAGATCAAAAGCACTTCTGGTATCATGTTGCTATACCGGTCAAATTTTGAAGCCAATGGGATCATAAGCTACCGATGCACATAGATATTGCTGGCAATCTCTCTATCTATGGCAATGCGTGTGTATCCTATTTCAAGGACAAATACCGGAAAGCATCGGAGCACTCGTAACGAGCTTCCCGGGAAGACTCCCAGTGCCATGATTTTCCGCAATACGGTCTGATTGCTGGTCTCTAGCGAGATAATTTGCGCCGTTTCTCCTGGTTTTAAGTCCGCTACACAGGTCTGACCCCGAATCTGAGCGACTGTGCTGGTCATTACAGCCCCTAGCCGAATTGTGATGCTACCGTTTGACATGGCGTCTCTCCTCCCATTTAGTCCGCAGGGTGGCGATAAAACGTGGCTCCCGGGGTATGGCATATCCACAGTGGGGACAACAGATCATCCCACAGCTTTTGGTCAGCCATCGTAAAGCACACCTATTACAACAGGCAGTAATCGTCTCCTCCTCAAAATCCTTTCCACAAAACGTACATTTCATAACTGTACCCTCAATAGATTTAGAATCAGGTTCAGCAGATAGCCCATAGTAAAGGCGAAGGGGAAGATAAAGGCGATGATGGCAAAAGTAATCTTAGCCCCCCGCTCCTTTAGCATCATGGAAAACTGGGCGACACAGGGGACAAAAAGGGTTAATGTCACAGCGGCGACTACAAGCTGGTTACCACTCATCTCCCCTGCGCGTTGGAGGTCATACAAGCCTGCTATCCCATAATCTCGTCGGAAGAATCCGAATAAGAAGGCAACGGCGGTATCGTCTGGCAAGCCCATCCACCTCACTAAGGGCTTTAACAGGTCAATAGAGAGATCGAACCCCCCGGTGAGCTTACCAAACCATATCAGGATGCTGGCACCAATAAAAAGGGGAAAGACCTCCAGGAAATACCACTGGATCCGGGCATAGGTTTTGATAAAGACATTTGAGAGCTTAGGCCATCGAAGCGGGGGGATTTCCATATAGAAAGATGGTCGTTCCCCGGGGAGCAACCGAGCGGTAAGAAAGCCAATAAATAAGAAGACGATGGTGACAACGAGAGCCCACACCCACAGGGCACGACCATTGCTGGTTAAGAGGGCAAGAATGACTCCTAACTGGGCAGAGCAGGGGATAGCCAGAGCCAACAACAGGGTAGCGATCACTTTTTCCCGTGCGGTTTCCAGAGTTCTGGTCACCATCGTGGCCATGGTGCCACATCCAAAGCCCGGCGTCATCGGGATGACGGCCCGGCCATTGAGACCAATGCGCTTGAATACCAGATCTACGAGGAGAGCAATCCGTGGCAGATACCCACTATCTTCAATGAGTGAAAAGGTCAGGAAAAATGTCCCGACGATAGGGAGGATGATTGCTATGGCATAGCGAATTCCTAAAGTGATGATGCCGTATTCCTCCGCCACAAGACTCCGCAGGACCTCCCATGGGATATAGTGTGCTGCCATCCTGTTGACCCACGGGTTTATATACTGCGCAAAGAGATTCCCTTCGATAAAATCGACGAGCGTTCCGGCTCCGAAGATTCCCACAAACTGATATAGACCGTAATACAGCACCAGAAACATGATAGGTATACCGGTGAGCGGGTGCAAGGTCAACCAGCTCAGCTTTTCTGCCAGGCCGCTTTCCCTTCGGTCAGCAGTAGTTACTACCTTGTGCACAATCGATGTGGCGATTTGCTGTCGATTCAGGGCAATGAGATAACTGAGAGGATGGTTATGCAGAGATTGTTCTTTCTGCACCAGATGTTCAAGCGTAGCGTAATTTTCCCCTTCCTGCTTTTTTACCATTTCTTGCATTTCGTGCTCCTGCTGGAGGAGCAGGAGGGCAATCGCTCGCTTGGTGATAGGATACTCTCCTTTCAGATGGGGAACTATCTCGTTTATACTCTCCTCAAGAGTATTTTCATAGAGAGGATTCTTCCCAGACGTGTGTGCAGATTGAGTCAACCTCCTCACCTGTCTTTGCAAACTATCTATCCCTTTCCCAGAGGTGGCGATAGTAGCAACCACCGGGATACCTAATTCTCTCTCCAGAGCCTCTCTATCGATTCTTATACCCAACTGTTCGGCTTCATCTATGATATTAAGGTTGAGAATAACCGGAAACCCTGCCTCGATCAGTTGCAGCGTCAGAGGGAGCATCCGCTCCAGATTCTTCGCATCAACGACCTGGATGACTACAGCCGGTTTTTCTGTAAACAACAGGGTGCGGGTGACACGTTCTTCTTCCGTAATCGGGAGTAACGAGTAGAGGCCAGGGGTATCCATCACTGCAAACTCCTCATTCTCGATCCATCCTTTTCCCCGGGCAGTCTCTACCGTGGTGCCGGGATAATTTGACACCGTGACATAGACACCGGTGAGTGCATGGGAGGTCACACTTTTCCCAACATTTGGGGCACCCACCAAGATTAGCGTGCGCAATCCTGTGCTATTTCCTTGCATCTGAGGATTGTGACAGCTAGTGGTCCACAGCAGTTGTGACAACCGACTTTTGCAAGCATTCATTGGCAGGCTCCACGTCTGAAATTGACATTCATTCTCAATCCAATCCGCAAAAAAACATCCCTGTCCACGCTTGGCAACTAAGTGTCTTAACATGGGGATATTTGGCTCTGAATCCTAAAGATAAACCATCCCCTTGACCCGAGATCCCCCTCGAAGGCCGTCCTCTCCTCAAGACCTTCTCCACGAGCGGCATCTTCCGGCGTTAGTGCTTCTCCTGTATGGACTGGAGATACCTAACCAGGTCAGCCATTTGATTCCCCGTAAAGATCGGCCAGGGGAGTTTGCGCTCGGCAAACCATGCTTCCATAACCGAAGCATGATTCCACATGGTTGCGGAAAAAGCGATAGGAGAGGTCAGGAGTTCCGAGCGTGAGAGATCGGGGCCGATCGCTTCTCCTTTCCCTTCAAGCTGGTGACAATTGAGGCATCCTTTTTGGGCAAAGACCTCTTTTCCCCGAAGGGGATCCCCTGATTCGTCATAATATCCCACAAAATAGAGATAAGCGATAAGATCAGCCATTTCCTGTTGCGAAAACTGAGGAAGAGTGAGCCCAAAGGCCCTCATCTCTGCCTCCATCTGCGGGGCATGATTCCACATGATCCCTGCTACTTCGGTGACACTTTTGCGCAGTGGCTTCTTGCCTAAATCAGGGCCGGTAGTCCCACCCACACCTTGAATAGCGTGACAGAAACTACATCCTTTTGCCTCAAAGAGTTTTTTCCCCACTACCGGATTACCTGGTTGGATATAGACTGGTTCTTGGGTGCTTCCCCGGGCCACACGGCGAATATAAGCGAGGAGGTCCACCATTTCGTTTCCCTGAAACAAAGGGCGAGGGACATTCATCTCTCGCATTTTAGCGGTCATCTGCGGCCCATGGTTCCACATAGTCTGGGCGAGAAGGAGAGGTGAAACAAACCGCTTCAGTTGATCAAGCGGAGGACCAATCGCTCCGCCTTCCTCTCCTACACGGTGACAGACAATGCATCGTTTCTCCCGAAAAAGCTGCTCCCCCCGACGGGCATCTCCTGGTTCATCTAAATAGTTGAGATAAGAGAGAAAGGCGATAAGATCCGCCATCTCTTGCGTACTCAGATTTGGGCGTGGAACCTTCCGCTCCAGCATTTTCTCCACCATCTGAGGGGAATGGTTCCAGAGCACCCCAGCCAACTGAAAGATATTCCGCCCCAAGCCGACTTTCCCCAGATCTGGCCCCGCGGTACCTCCTTCTCCCCAAATCGCATGACACTTGATGCAGCCTTTGCTGATAAAGACCGCCCTCCCGGCCAGTGGATTCTGAGGGATCTGATAGGCATCTTCAGCCTGGGTTATTCCTATCCAGAACAAGCAGAGAATCAACACAAAAGCTCCCCTTTGCAGGATGTTATTCCCGTAATGTCGTCTATTGTTCATGCTTTCTTCCCTCAGGATGGTTTGACCTTATGTACTGAGTGTCCCAGGAAATAAATTCTCCAGTCACTATCGCCCAATAGCGATAGAATGGGAGGGACGTGACCTTGATAATCCGAGCACAGAATTGGGGAACCCAAGAAGCAAGGTGGACATCGAGAAAACGCCGTTCTTTCTCCCCATAAGCCCGAACCGCGTCATCGTTCCCTTCCTGCTTCGCTTCCTCCTCTTTTTGGCAAAGGTAGGCCATATACTCCATTTCCATGGCAATGTGATCGGGTAGATCTTTATAACTCACCTCTGGATAGAGCCCTTCCTCCTGATACATCTGGAGGATCTCCAGCGTACAATCTCCCATCACTCGTCCCCCCGGTGTCCGGTACACCGATTCATAGGGGTAAGCCAGCGGAGGGCCGGGACCGACAAAGAGACGAGTATACTCCAGAGAGACCTCCTCGAGTACGGATTCTGTTGGCCTGTCTTGCATTGTGGTCAGATAGCCTGAAAGCTCTGCACAGGCCTGTATTACTGGCTCAACTTGCAAAATCTGAGCAGATGTTTGGATTAAGGTAAGCAGAGAGTTTTGAACTCCTCCACAGATATGCATCGTTTCTGGAGGTCGAAAGAGAGAAGAAAGACCAACATACATGCTCATACGAGGATAGGTCATGACCACTAAAGAATGTTCCATCACTGAGGCTCCGTGTGCCCTGTTTTTCCAGGAAGATAGGTACTGATCCGCTCTACCGTTTCTGGGACCGAGCGCTCCCGTCCTTCTTGAATCTCCCAGATAGAAATAATGGGAAAGAACTTTGAAAAGAGCGCATAGAGGAAAATGAAAAGCGCAAAACACCCGATCATGGTGGACCACTCAATCCAGCTCGGGAAGTAAAATCCCAGTTTGTAGGGGAGACGAGGCCGGATGAGAGTGGGGACTACAATGGTGAATCGTTCCAGCCACATCCCAATGTTCACTGAAATCGAGGCGATGACTGTGCCGGTGATCGTGCGGGTACGGCGATTACAGAGTATGCCCAAGGGAAGCACAAAGTTAAAGAAGACCATACCCCAAAAGTACGGGGCAAAAGCTCCAGTCAATTTGGAGTAAAACACGGCCATCTCGATCGGCTCATTTCCGTAGTAGACAGTGAGATACTCGGCAAAGGTAAAGTAGAACCAGAGCAGAGTCATCACCAGCAATAAAAGGCCAAGGTTATTAAAGTGTACCGGTTTCAGATATTCTTCCAGGTGATAAGCTCGTCGTAATACCGCCATGACAATGATAAGCGCCCCTATCCCTGAGTACATGGCTCCCATTACAAAGTATGGTCCAAAAATAGTACTGTGCCACAACGGTTGGACAGTCATGCCAAAGACCCATCCCACTACTGAATGCACAGAGACAGCAAGCGGGATAATCAGTACAGCGATAACGGAGATCAAGATATGTAACACCCGCTGTTGCCTTCTGGTGCCGGTCCACCCTAACGCCAGTACGCGATAGAGCAGCTTGTATCGAGGCACATGATCACGGAGCAGGGCTATATCTGGAATCATAGGCAGATAAAGATAGATCAGGGTTATCACCAGATAGGTATTAATAGCAATCACGTCCCAGAGGAGAGGAGACCGGAAATGCGCTCGTGTAAAGACAAAGTACGCTCTATCCGGTCTACCCAGATCAAGCAGGATATTAAAGAGACCAAAAAAGATGACCAGCACGGCCAGGACTTCAGCGGCCCTGGTGATCGGGCGTCTCCATTCTGCCCGACAAAGACGGAGGATAGCAGAAACTAACGTTCCTCCGTAGCTGATCCCGATAAAGAAAACAAAATTCGTGATATAAACCCCCCAGTAAACCGGCTTGTTCAGCCCGGTTACCCCTAGACCATAGATGATCTGGTACACCCAGGCCAGAAAGGCCCAGGCAAAGATAGCTAATAGCACTACCCCCATCAGATAGAACCTCTTACCCGTATAGAGAATAGGCTGTAAAAGGCGTGCGTCTTCTCCAAGATGGTTCTGTTTTAGCTCATCCATACTAGGCTCCCTCACTCAGATAATAAACTTTGGGTTCAGTACCCAGATCCTCTAACCAGCGGAAAGCGCGTGGACTTCTGGAGAGTTGTGCCACCTGGCTATTTGCATCATCCAGATCACCAAAGAAGATGGCTTGGGCAGGACAGGCTTGAGCACAGGCGGGGAAGTAATCCCCTTCGAGCAGTTCTCGTTGTTCCGCCGCTGCTTTCTCTTTGGCTTGAATCAAACGATGATGGCAAAATGTACACTTCTCCACTACTCCCTGCGGGCGGACGTGAACGTATGGATTGAGGGATTTCCCCATTTCCTCTGGCCATTGCGGGGTATACCAGTTAAAAAATTTGACCGTATAGGGACAGGCATTAGCGCAGTACCGGCATCCAATACATTGGGGATAGATCTGTGCTACTAACCCTTCTTCATCCTTATAGGTCGCACCGGTGGGGCAGACTTTGGTACAGGGAGGGTTGTCACACTGCATGCAGGGTCTCGGCATAAAGCGGGCCTTGATGTTGGGGTATTCCCCTTCTATCATGATCAAGACTTCCATCCAGAATATAGCCCGCCCATTTGCTGTCTCTTCTGGACCGGCAAATGGGACATTGTTCTCTACTCGACAGGCTACCACACAAGCCTGGCAGCCAGTGCATTTATCCAAATCGATGACCATTCCCCAACGCGCCATTATCTTTTATCTCCTCATTTCTTAAATAACCGAACCATAGCGGGTATTGTTCTCTGGTTATCCCGAAGCGAAGCGTAAGGAAGTCCGCTCCTCATGCTGAGACTTGCCCATTCTGAGTGCGCTCTGACTAGAATTTTTGCGTTTTGGTGTGGAGTTCGGCGATTTACCGCCGCTATAACCCGGCACAATGAATTGGGTCACTACGAAAAGCATAAGAAATTTAGTCATACTTACTTATTCTCAGAAACAAAAGATTTTGCCTCGAGTTCTCCTTCTTTACTCAGCTACCCATAGCTTTTAACGCATACTGAAGCACTTCCTTTTCGGGAAGGTTCCCCACAAAGGCGCAGTAAATGCCCTGATCCTGCCAGAGTACAACGGTATAGCCCCGGGATTGACCTACATAGATCGACCGGGTCCCTACCTGACGGTTGGTCGAAAAGGGAGGAGCCTCTTCGCGCTCTGGCAGGATGAAGAGCGAAAAGATTTGTTCCCCTTTTTGGTAGAGTAGATTCGCTGCTTGTCGATCTCCAACCTGCTCTAGGCGGCCTCCTACCAGCTTCAACCCTTGAATATCATGCACCGGCACAGCAAAAGAGAGTTGTGTGCTTAACCATTGCCTCAGAGCAACTGCATCGCCACTATATACCCCTTCAGGCGGGCGCTGTGTAACATACTGCACATGGCGATTTACTACATCCTGCATCAGAACAGGAGGGGCAAAGAGATCAGCCATCCAAAGAAACGCGGCCAGGAGCAGCAATCCTACGACCGCAGGTACCCAGACCTCTGGTCGAACATATTTAGTGTACCAACGGCTCTCCCACTGAGGCTTGTCTCTCTCCAGTTGATTGATCTGAGTGATAATACGCTGTCGAAGGGCGTCTGGAGCCTGTACCCGTTTCATCTGAGCTTTCAGAAGGGATTTTATCCGTTCTTGAAACGCAAATACCCGCTGGCACTGGGCACAGGACGCCAGATGTTCCTCAACCAGGGCCTTTGCGTGAGGCTCTATTTCATTATCTATGAAACAGTCTACATACTCTCTCGCTTCCCGGCATTCCATGGTATTCGTCCTCATGAGATGATACGGAGCCATTTTTTCTTTTCTACTGCTTTATATACCTTCACCCTGGTCGAAAACCAGGTAGGGAAGCCGGCCAAAGGTTCTGGGATACCGGCAATCAATTGATTAGGGTTTGCTCCGCGATTGGCTGCCCACCTTCCGTAGGCCGTATGCCCTTGCCCAAAGGGAATATTTACCACATCTGGCATAGCACCGGGGTAGAGTTTTGCTCGCACCTGTATTTTCCCCTGGGCTGATTCTACCCAAACGAGGTCTCCATCGGCAATGCCCAACTGATGCGCAGTTTCCGGATTAATCTCTACCCAGGAGTCCCACTTCACCTGGACGTGGAGACCGATAATTTCCTGGAGAAAAGGATGATTGGCTCCTCGCCCTAACCCCTGGGTCATTAGTTTATAGGTATTGAGATAGAAGGGATATTCTTGGTTATCTCCGTTAGAGGGTGGAGGCTCAAAGTGGGGGAGATAGAGCTGGTCTCCACGTACCCCAAGCTTCAGCGCAGTCAAAATCTCCTCTCGCTTCTCTGTAGAGAGTTTTATCCCCGGTTCTTGCCTTTCCTGCATCCAGTCTTCCAGTCGTTTCCGCAGCGTCTGTGAGAAGAACTCAAATTTGCCCGAAGGGGTCTGGAAGATCCGTCCCCACTCGCCAAAGCTGTACGTTGGATCCCACCATCCCCCTTTTTCCATTAACTGCTCCCACAGCTCTTCAAAGGTCTGGTACGAAGGATTCCAAACCCCCCGTCTGGCCAGAAGTTCGGTCCATGGTTCTTCGGTGAACGTTTCCACAATATTGCCCCGGCGTGCTTCAAAAATCCCCTTGACGCTATATTGGATCACTTCTGGAAAACTCTTCCAGGGAAATGCTTCTTGCATCACCCCACCGATCTGGTGGGCAATGGTGAGGAGGATATCACCGGTAGCTTGTGTATCGTAGAGCGGTTTCACTACCGGTTTTCCCAGACCGAAGAGCGTATACTTGGCGATGGGAAGCATCGGATCGTCTTGCCAGCGCTCCAGGTAGGTATGATCAGGGAGGATCAGGTCTGCCTGGGCACTGCTCTCATCCAGAAAAGGAGAAAAACTCACGATAAAAGGAATCTTGGCGAAGGCTTGTGCTGTTTTTTCGGTTGGAGGAAGAGAAAAAAGGGGATTTGTATAGTAGAGAAAGAGCGTATCGATCGGATATGGTTTGTCCTGCAAGAGGTTTTCGGGAATCAGTTGAGGGATATTGCGGGCGAGGGGAAAGAGAGGAGGAGACTGTTCGGAAGGTGCAGGAAGATCGATGCGCGGCATACGGAGCCCTTGCTCTGCTATGGAATCTTTTGGTACCGCGGGCAGGGGCTGGAGAGGAACCTCTCTGGGGAACACCACTCCCCCGGGCACATCGATACTACCCACCAGCGCATTGAGCGCATGAATAGCCATCCGGTTGTAAATCCCATTCCACTGCATACTGGCCCCTCTCTCCGCCAGAGCTATCGCTGCCGATTGGGCCGCGGCAAACTCTCGCGCCAGTTGGATGATTGTCTTTACAGGAACACCAGTCATACGTGATATCTGCTCGAGGGAATACTGTTCCAGAAAAGACCTCCAGCCCTGGTGAGTCTCTCCAGACTCGTCCGTCCAATCCTCAAATCCAAAGGTATGTTCAGCCACAAACCTCTGATTATACAACCCCTCTTTCACCATGACCTGTGCGATACCGAGAGCCAGGGCTCCATCGGTTCCCAGATGAATCGGAATCCAGGTATCAGCCTTGGCTGCGGTCATGGAAAATCGTGTATCCACCTGGACAATCTTGGCCCGGTGTCCAGGCCGACCCTGACGTAGATAGCCATAGGCACGTGCTGTACGGACTGGTGACCACCAGGCTTCGAGCAGACTCGTACCAAACGAGAGAATATAGTTGGTATTTTCCAGATCATAACCGAAGAGAGAACGATTTCCCTGCATCAGATAATTGACCATCGCCGAACCATCCAGGCAGGAAGTATGTTTGATATAGTTTGGTGTTCCAAACGCTTCAGCAAAGCGAGCAAAGAGCGTATCCATTAAGCCACGATACTGGCCACCCCAGATGGCCAGCTTATGAGTCTCTCCCTTCTCACGCAAGGTTTTCAGTCGGGTAGCAACCTCCTGGATGGCTTCTTCCCAACTGATCCGTTGCCATTTCCCTTCTCCGCGTTTTCCTACCTGTTTCATAGGGCCTTTGATGCGATCCGGATCATAGAGAGCCTGGAGGCCGGCGATTCCTTTCGGACAGATACCTCCCTGATTCACAGGGTAGAGAGGATTCCCCTCAATATTGATCGCTCGTCCCTCAATCAATTTTACACGGACCGAACACCCTCCGGTACACTGCTGACAGATGGTGGAAGCCCACTGCGGGACTTTAGGAATCCATTCCACAGGAAATGGTGAGATCTCCTCAGCGCTAACGAGTAAACGTCGAAGGCCCAGTTGAGCAAGGAGAACGGATGCGGCTGCTCCCCCAGCCATTTTCAAAAAATCGCGTCTGTCGAGTTCCATGTTACCTCCCTGCGATGACCTCTCGATGAACTGGCTTATTCTTGCCAACCTTATAAAAGGGTAGAGCTTTCTAGAGCGGATTCAACTGGAACATGCAACGGTTATGACCTTTTCTTAGATATGACAAGTATTGCAATCAATGGTTACTTTTTCGGCCTTATGGCAAGCGATACAGTACTCCATGGTCAGATCGATTGCTGGCCTCTCTACCGGTGTGGTTTGTTCCGCCATCTCACCGTGACAGTTCGTACACTCTAGCTTTCCCAGGGTGACGTGCCGCTGGTGCGAGAAGTAAACGTGAGTGGGCACGGTATAGATCTTTTTCCAGGGAATTTCTTTTCCCGCTTCTCCATATTCCCGGACCTTTTGCTCTTCCGGACTATCGGACAGTTCCACCGCGTGACAGCCCATGCAGATTTCCGTGTTTGGGAGACCTGCTACCGGATAAGCTCCATAATACTGATGACACATATCACAGCTCAGACCCTGGTCGATATGCTTTTTGTGATTAAAGGCGATAGGCTGTTTGATGATGGGACGCCTGGCCTCAGAGACCCATATCCCCAGTGCTGCAATTACCAAGAGGATGACCACGCCTCCGATCAGCAATGCTACGGTTAACTTTCCACTTTCCTTTTTTGAAGCGCTCCTGTGCACGACGTTTTCCCTCATGAGAAGACCATAAAATATACACCTTATTGCTTCCAAATGAAGAATCTCTCTTCCCGGCTAACCTTTCTGTAACGTCTGCAATTCCTATGCCGCAAAGAAAAATTGCTCATTTTCCCAAAAACCTCACGAGAAGGCCTTTTTCTTTCCCCAATCCCGTAAAGGTCTTCTCGTGAGGTGGGGTTGATGTTCTATCCCTAGCCGGGACAGAATGTCCCAACCGATTTTGGGAGGATAACAAAGAAGCAAATGCAAACCAACCAAAGCTATACCAGTAACGCTGAAACGGACGGAGCACCTTTTACGCCTGGAAATAGCCTGCTAAGGAAGCGGCCGGTAGCGCGCTTCTGAAGCCTTCTGGAGTTTCCAGGGGTGTCCGGAGGCGATAAAATCGTTGTAATTAGCTTCATGACACTGTTTGCACTTTTCAGACCCTACATACTCCACTGCCATTGCCACGGGGACAAAAATCAAACCCATGATCACTTCAAGGGAATCAGAAATCGCCCTTTTATCATGGTTCTCCTCCCTTCTAAAATCAGGAGTTCCTCCTCGCTAACCCTGGAGCCAACATCACCTTTCCGTTTATTCTATAAGCGAGTCAAAACTCCAGTCAAGCCTTTTTTATTTTTTCACCTTTTTACCCTCTCTATTACTCTGGAAAACTGCTAGAAGCGAAAAAGCTCTTTTTGAGCCTCCATTTGTGGATAAGCGGCCAGATTCTTCATCGCTTCGATCTTCCAAATGACAAGAGCATGGCGCATTGGAGAATCTTTAGGACAAAATGTCTCACAGTGGGACATCTTTGTTCATCTGGTGAGTTTCGTCTCTTGTCAAAACTATTCAGGCATACATCGCTCTCCCAGTCAAGCCGTAAGCATACTACCTCATTGGGCCATAAATTCTGATATGGTGCCATCCTGTTCTATAGCATAGATATGGAATGGATCCCGCTTGGGTCCAGGCATTCCCGGTGACCCCGCGGGCATTTCAGGTAAAGCGATACCTCTGATTGCCGGTTTTTCTTTTATAAGCTTCTCAATGGCTTCAACAGGAACATGACCTTCCACAAAATACTCCCCGACAATTGCTGTATGGCAACTATGCATCTCATCGGGAATCCGGTATTTTTGTCTGATCCGGTGTACGGTGTACAACTCAACCGTCTCTACTGGAAATCCTTGTTGTTTGAGATACTGGGCATACTGACCGCAGCATGAACATCCAATAGGTTTCATAATGGTGACTTTGGGTTTTTGCGCTTCTGCAATAGAGGGCCCTCTTTGCATCGGCATTTCCCCAAGAAAGAAAATTCCGGTGACAAGTAGGATACTGATGATACCTAGTATTAGTATTATGTTCCGTTTGTTTTGTTTGTTCTGTTTGCTCCGTTTTGGCATCGATAATCCTCCTAAACAAAGTTGTCTCAGGTTTTCCTTAGCTATAAATTCTTCAGCTTCCTTTTCTCCTTTCTTTTAGGCCAGTGCTTTATTAAATGCATTTTGATCTGTCATGCTGAGCGGAGCGAAGCATCTCCATAGCGAGATTTTTCGCCTTTAACAGAGCACGTAGGGATTTAGAAAATCTGGTAATTTTTTTGCAAAATTAATGCTAGATCCGCTTTTCGAGATACGAAATTGGAGGGAGTATTTCTCACTTGTCACCCTGAGCCCTTCGCTTTGCCCAGGGTGACGAGATAACAACCCTACGCTGCGCTCCCGAAGCAGAGCGTAGGGAAGTCATATGGTCACCCGGGATTACCAATGGACCTCCCTACGCTACGCTTCGGGATGACCAATGAACAACTCTACGCTTCGGGATAAACTCCGCGAAGGGTCTCTGGTGGAAAGGGGCGAGATGCTTCGCTCAGCATGACAAGCAGAGGAAGGGATGAAGAGGAAGGGATGAAATTGAAGAGTGTAAGAAATTTAGTCATAGTTACTGAGTAAGTATGACTAAGCATTTTTCACAAAAGCCAGGGGTAGGGTGGGCTGTGCCTACCAACACAACCATGATTCTTCTTGGTGGGCTGAGCCCACCCTACATGCTATACACCAAAACGCAAGAAAACTAGTCATAGTTACTTGATCAGTAAGTATCACTAATTTTCTTGCATAATCGAATGGTGTTCAGTACCCTCTTTGTATCCATTATTTGGCTATTTGGGCAAGGAGGATGCCGATGATCTCTGCGCAAGTGCACGACCCCGCTCGCCAAGAATTGGAAAGCGAGTTGAAAACCACCACGGATGCCAGATGGTATCGGCGGGTGAAGATCATTGCCCTGTCGGCCCAGGGACAGACTGTTCCCCAATTGGCAACCATATGTGCGGTGTGTCAGGCTACCATACGGGCTTATATGAAACGCTACCATGCGGGAGGGCTGCCGCAGCTTCAACGGCGTACCAGCGATGGACCGTCCCCGACAGTACCCCAGGATACAGCCTGCTGGGAAGATCTGTTGCATCGGAGTCCCAGTCAGTTTGACCAGCGCCACACGGCGGTGCGCAACTGGATGCAAGCGCGGCTGGTGAAGTATGGTCACCACTATCTGGCAGTGCCGATGCCCCAAGCGGGTCTCCGTATGCTCTTCAAGCGACTGGGCATTCGCTGGAATCGAAGCAAGTTGAAGATCGGTTCTCCAGACCCGTTGTATACCGTGAAGCGCGAACGGGTGGAGACCCTGAAAAAAAGCCCGCGCAGGGCCGTTGTCCCGTCACGAGGCCACGGCGGCAGACACGAGGCTTTCGCCGAAGCCCGCCTCGCTGGTATTTCTCGATTCCACAGACTGACACTGGTGCCCTGATGTGGGCAATGGCTACGCGCCGCAGGGCGAGCCGATCCAGGTGGAGTCCTCGGGACTGGAGCATCCGGGGTGTGCCCTGTTTGGCAGCTTGCGGTATCCCCCAGGCGAAGGGGTCTATACCCTCCACAAGCGCCAACGCCATCAGGAACTGCAAGCCCATCTAGAGACGCTGCTGCAGCGCGACCCAGACGCGTTTTACTTTGTCGTGCTGGATAAGGCCTCAGCCCAGACCACCGAGCAGCTCCATGAGTTCCGAGCTCAGCACCAACAGCAGAGGGAGCTGGGCTTTCTGCCCACGTATAGTCCGCATCTGCATCTGATGGAGCGCCTCTGGAGGCTGCTGCGCGGCCAGATGACCCGCAGCCAGTTTTACCCGGGCTTGCAAGCCCTGTGTGCAGCCGTGGTAGAATGGTGAGAAAAGCTGCCTTTTTCACAGTTCTGTTCCCTCATGGGGATCAACGAAGAGGAACTTATCTTTGTCTAAAAATTCTAGTCATAAGTTACTTCTGATTCGGATAGGACATCCTTAGAGAACATCTATCTGAAAAGTTGACAAGACGAGGGCTCTTGGTGTAAATCTCTTGGTGTAAATCTAGGGAGCTATGATGGAAAAATATACTGTTGTGGGACTAAGCGCAAGCGTTTTTGTATTGTAAGGAATAGGGATTGCTAAACTTTTCACGTAAGGTTCGAAAGACAAAAAGGAGGAGACCGCATGAGAATTCAGAAAGCCAATTCTTTCGTCTTGGTTGTGGGAGCAGGTATCTTATTACTATTTACTTCTCTTGCGCAAGCTGCTACCCAAGGTAATCCACTCGAAGGGAGGAAGCTCTATGTGAGCTTCTGTTTTGCCTGTCATGGGAAGTTCGGGAAAGGAGATGGCCCTTTTGCTCCCCATTTGCCGGTACAGCCTAGAGATCATACCGATGACACCTATATGTCAAAAAAGACTGATCAAGATCTTTTCAATGCGATCAGTGGTGGGGGAGAGGCGTTCCATGGTTCTCGCTTTATGCCCTTCTGGAATAAGACCTTTTCTGAAGCACAAATCTGGGATCTGGTAGCTTACCTTCGCTTTCTCCATCGCCCGCATATTCAGGGAGACGCTGCAAGAGGAAAGGCTCTCTACGAGAAATACTGTTGGGTGTGCCATGGAGAAACAGGGCATGGAGATGGTCCGATCGCCCAATCTGTGGGACGATTTGGTCCAACGCCACTCGATTTTACGAATGAGAAGCTAATGGCTACACGGAGTGATATTGACTTATACTTTGCTATTTTGGGTGGTGGAGAGGCCATAAATAAATCGCGGTATATGCCTGCCTGGGGAGATTCGCTCTCTGAGCAGGAAATTTGGGATCTGGTGGCCTATATCCGTTCTCTTACTCAGAAATAAATAGAGTATCGTCGCGGTGGGCTCCGCAGTTTTGCCCGCTTGTTTTTGCACATCTTGGTGCAGTGCCTGATGGATCTCAACCCAGGTTTCCTCCTGTTACTATTTCCGATGGGAGTAGAGGGTTTGCTACGGAGGAAATGTCTGGGGAAACAGTCCCATGGTAGCCTGTATACCCGATATACAGCATGGTGTTGGGCACTAGCCGGAGAGCTCATTTCGGTTGTCTCCCGCAACCAGTGCGCTTCGGCAGATGCGGGAAAAGCTTCTCTCATTGGTAATCAGTCAAATTGGTGGGACAGGGTCGCATATTGCTGCTATCCTTCGTCTTGGGAGATATCTTCACAAGAAAGAAGACGGGAAGCCCTTTCCCCGTAAACTTAATTATCTTTGTTAACAGGCTATCAGAACACAAGGAAAAAAATATTTTCATAAATTTTTTTCTTGTGCTCTGCAAAAGTATTTTGTTATAGTGATAAACAGTCATCTACAGTTCCCAGGAAGGAGAGAAGAGGCTTGTTTGAGAAGAAAAAGGGAGATGGCTGCCTTAAGCTTTCCAGATCTGATCTCCTCTAATAAAGAGCAGATGCGAAGCGGGTAGCTACCGGCGTTCTCTTAAAAATAGCAAAGGAGGGAAACATGCAGAAACATTTAATAAATAGAATTCTGACCTATGCTCTGGCGGTGACAGTGATGGGGATGCTTTTAGGCTTTTTTATTGGTATACCAGATATGCTGCTCGCGGCAGTGAAGATCCCAGAGGACTTGACCCTCACCGAGACAGGCGATCAACCACCTGTTGTCTTCAGCCATAAAAAACACGCAGAGGAACAAGGATTGAAGTGCACAGAGTGTCATCCGAAAATCTTCCAGATGAAAGCGGGGAAGATCACCATGGCGGCTATGGAAGAGGGGAAGTTCTGTGGCACCTGTCATAATGGAGAAAAGGCTTTTGGGGTCAAGGCGGAGGACTCCTGTGCTAAGTGTCACGTGAAGCAGTAATGAATCGATGGGGTATCAGGGTAGAAAATAGGCTCAGAAGCAAGAAGCTTCCACGGGAGATCAGGAGAAGAGGGGGGATGAGCCCTTACCTTATAATACGGTGAGAAAGTGATGAGAGTGCTGAAAATTGTTTTGCTCGTCTTACTTCTGATTATCATAGGGGGAATCGGCTACGGTGGGTACAAGGTGTACGACTATACCGAACATGATCCCCAATTTTGTGCCTCCTGTCATATTATGCAAACAGCCTGGAAAACCTGGGCTGCTGGTGCCCATCAAAATGTACATTGTAAAACCTGTCATCAGCAAGATATTGTCTCCCGAGCCAGGATTGTCTGGAGTTGGGCTAAAGGTGAAGTGGAAAATGTGCCCCCGCACACTCGCCTCGATAGGGCGGTGTGTGAGCAGTGTCACTTCTCGCAAAATGGGTCATGGAAGCAGGTAGGAGAAACCGTGGGGCATAGGCAGCACGTGCTAAAAGCCGATCTCCAGTGTCTGAGCTGCCATCTTCCCTCTCTACATGCTGTTGAACCAAAGGCAGAGGACTGCCAGAAGTGTCATGCGAGCTCCCAAATGAATATCGGGGGTATGAAGGACTTTCACTGCACCACCTGTCACAATTTCCTGGCACAAGGCCAAAAAGTCGAGGCGATGCTTCCAGAGAGGGAGACTTGTCTGGAGTGTCATCAAGGGATGCAAATAAAGAACGAAACTTTTCCCGAAGATGGCTCCATGGCCTTTGGCTGTGCCGAATGTCATAAACCGCACACGCAGCCTTTTCTCTCTTTCGCTGATTGTCTCGCCTGTCATTTAGATATTACGGAAGACCAGGCCCATTTCGACCATAAAGCACTAACTGACTGTATCAAATGTCACAAGCCTCATGACTGGAAGGCCCAGGGATGGGAAAAAACAGGAGGAACGCCATAGCAAGAAATAATCTCTCACCTCAGATGGAAGACCGTCCAGCACCCGAGTTCTCAGTAACGTAGGCAAAATCCTGCTTAGAAGAGAAGGCAGGAAGGAGGGCGCATGCAAAACTATCGAGTGGTTTTGTGGGTAGTAGGGATTGTGGGAGCTGTAATGGGGATCTTTCTTCTCGATCTTCTCCCATTGCCCAACTCTGCAGCGCAGGAGAAGAGCGAATTTGTCGGCTCAGAGTTGTGTGAGGCTTGTCATGAGGATATCTTCAAGAATTTTCGTGCTACTCCCCATGCCAAACTCCTTGGTGACGAACAGGTTTCTCCGGAACGCTGGGGATGCGAGGCCTGTCATGGTCCTGGAGAGGCTCATGTAAACGCTGGTGGCGGCAAGGGGGTGGGCGGACTGGTGACCTTCCGTGAAGAATCAGCCAAAACCCGCTCAGAGGTGTGTCTTACCTGTCATCAAGAGCAAGCCGATCTCTTCCACTTCTCCCGAAGCGAGCATAAGCTTGTCGGTGTCGCCTGCGATGCTTGTCATGCACCACACTTTCCCCAGACCAGAGAGGGGATGTTGAAGCAGAAGCCTCTTGATCTCTGTTTCTCTTGTCATCAGGAAATTAAATCTCAATTTGCCCTTCCGGTTCATCACAAAGTAGTGGAAGGAGTCCTCTCCTGTACGGAGTGCCATACCCCCCACGGAAGCCTAAATCGTTTTTCCCTTCGAGATAACGAGAGCTGGACCTGTACCAATTGCCACACGGAGAAACGCGGACCATTTGCGTTCGAACATCTCGCCCGTATCGATGGAGGGTGTGGTACCTGTCATGTCCCTCATGGTTCAACGAATAAATTTCTGCTGAAACGCCATGAGCAGAGAATTCTCTGTTTAGAATGTCATGCTAATGCTCCACTCTTTCATAATCAAGCTGTGGGGTCATTCTTTCGGGGAGCTTGTACCCGCTGTCATGTACAGATCCATGGATCCAACTTCAACCGGTTCTTTTTCCAATAACAGGTAATCCTGAACAACCGGTAGGGAGGGAATCGATGAGCAGATTGACGATCAAGGTAACAGAGAGTTCTATGGTTCTAACCGTGTTCTTTCTCGTCGTGGTTTTGTTCCCGGTATTTGGTGCAGAGACCCCGGAGGAGGAAAAGGCTGGACCGTCTCTGGGAGGCTATCAATTTTCTGGTTCCGTTTCCGTAGGATACCGGATTGTGGATATCGACAAAGGGAGAAATGCTTTCTACCGAGAGGTGGTCAATTTAAATGAAGGAGGACGGTTGCTGGATTTCACCCTCCGGGGAGAGCGGAGCACTGAGGAACCAAAACTGATTGATCGCTTTATGATCGATGCCGTGAATATCGGGGATCCGTATCCTCGGATTCGTCTGAGAATAGCCAAGGATAAGGCCTACGATTTCAATGTTAATCTGCGTGAAAGTAGCTATTTTGTGGATCGTACCGACGACGCCTTTAGTGACAATCAAAACTTCGATATACGCCGGCGTTTTGGTGATGTCACCTTAGCCTTGTTCCCTTCTGATGCCTTGAAGGTCAGCTTGTTTTACCACCGGGTAGAACGAGATGGGGATAGTACGGTACCTCGTACTATCGAGGATAATGTCTTTGTACTCGATCAGCCGATTGATGAAACGGCGAATGAGGTTGGCGCAGCAGTTGATCTCTTCACCCGGTATGTAGATGTACGTCTAGAGCAGTCATATCGTAAGTTCGATGGTGACAATGTAGTTAGGCTCCCCAGGGCGGGATTAAGTGGTCTGCGCCCAGAATTTCCCTTCTCTACCATGCAGCTTAATGCGTTTCGCGAGGAGCAAGACCAGGAAGTGGAAACCTATGTGACCCGGTTGCAACTCCGATCGGCCCTGACCAGACGCTGGGAACTTACTGGCGGATATGTCTTTGCGCATGCAAACGGTTCATCCACTCTCCAGACCACAGAGAGTGGGGTGGGAAGACTTACACCGAGCGGGCCAACCGAGAGCTTTACCACCTTGCGGAATGGTCAGGGAGATATTGAAAGCAACATCCATATTGTTGAAGTAGGGAGTTCTTATGCCTTGCTATCAACCCTCCTCTTTCACCTCGACTATCGATTTCATTTGGTGGATCAAGATGGCCAGGGTCTCTTGCAGCAACAGCGGACTGGAAGTATCTCCGGAACATTTACCTCTACGGATAGTGGGACACAAGACATCAATATAGATGCCCACACGCTCAGCGCCTTCTTTGAATATCTCCCATTTCCTACCCTCACCCTGCGGGCTGGGTACCGGTATCAACTACGAGCTGTGGAAGTAGAACAGGTGGATAATGGCTTGCCTGTCCCTGACGATCCCTTTGCCGCCGCTCCCCAACTCGATAGAACCACCCATGGTCATGGGGCGATCTTCAGTGCCGATTGGCGTTATAAAGAGTTGATACAAGCTTCAGTAAAATATGATGGGAGTTACTTCGATGATCCATATACCCGGATTGGGCCAACCAGGGATAATCGGATTCGGGCTCGGGTGCGTATAGCACCGGTAAAATGGTTTGCGATTTCGGAAATCTTTACCGTAGATGATATTGCTAATTCCGATACCGAAACCTCTACTCTGAGAAAAGCCTGGACGACCGCGGTTTTTCTGCAGCCTTTCGAACGGCTTACCCTCGACGGAAGCCTGACCTATGAAGACTTGAATCATCGAAGCGATACATTTATCCCCATTGACGGAATACGGACGCCTACCCAGTTTACCAATGACTCCGAGGCCTTAAGCTATACTATCAATAGTAAACTCGATATTTTGAAAAACCTGCAGGCAAGAGGATTTGTCAGTTGGACCAAGGTCACTGGAGAGGGGAGTTCTACCTATGTTTTCCCGGGTGGTGAATTATCTTATCTCTGGGAGAAAACGGGCTTACGATTGACTACCCGCTATGAACGACCCTATGTGATGGAGGTTGGAACACCTGAAGATGAATTCTTTGCCCATCTTATTACACTGATTCTTTCTAAGGATTTCTAACTAAGGATTTCTAAGAGATTTGGGCAGCTTTTCCCTCTGGAGGTTATTCAGCCCTATCGAAAATTTGGCAAGTTGCGATGGGCTTTTTGATAAAGAGCACTCTTTATCGGTATGAAATTTCTAGAAGGGAGATTAATTATGAAGAACGCATTGTATTCTCTATTCCGCAGGAAGCACTCTATTGGCTTAGTTATTGCCCTTGCTTTCGCCTTCTCGTTGCTCGGATGCAGTGGAGATACTGGGCCTGCAGGACCTGCAGGGCCCGCTGGCCCTCCGGGCCCTCCCGGCCCTCCGGGGCCTGGTGCTGCTGAACCTACTGCGCTTAATGTGCAGATTACCGGGGTGACTATTAGCAGCCCTCCGGTGGTGAATTTTACCGTGACAGATCAGGCTGGGAATGCCTTCCCCGGCCTTACTCTCGCGAATCTCAGATTTACTATTGCTAAACTGATTCCGGAAGACAATGCAGGTAATCCCAGCCGCTGGCAAAGTTATATCAATGTCCTCGAAACTACTGATGATAATGGTCGAGAGGCCATTCAAGCCACGACCGAAAACAATGGGACATTGGTGAATAACAATGATGGAACCTATTCGTATACCTTTGCCACCGATATTGTCAACGTGACTCAACCTATTGCGGTTCCCTTCCAGCCCAATCTGACCCATCGGGTGGGGATGGAACTGAGAGGAGATATTCCACGGGATGATGCTGTTTTTACGTTCCGTCCTGCTGACGGAGCGACGACGGGTCTTACTACCCGGAGTATTGTCCAGATTTCTTCGTGCAATGAGTGTCATGGAAAGTTGGCTCTGCATGGCAATGGTCGCTTCGATACCGATTATTGTGTTACCTGTCATAACCCTGGCACGACCGACCCTGTCACGAACAATACAGTGGATTTTAAGGTCATGATTCACAAAATACACCGGAGTGGAAATCTGCCAAGCGTACAACAAGGGGTTCCCTACCAGATAGCGGGCTTTGGAGGGAATCTCATTGATTTCTCCGACATTACCTATCCGCAGGATATTCGCTACTGTGCCAAGTGTCACGATGCAGCAGACGAAGCCACTCCAGATGCGGATAACTGGCGAGCCAAACCTTCTCTCGAAGCCTGTGGTTCTTGCCATGATCGAACCTGGTTTGGCGACCGAGACGCTACTCCTAACGGATGGGAGAATCATCCTGGTGGACCGCAACCGAATAACCGGGATTGTACCGTTTGTCATCCGGCGGTAGGCTTCGGGGTAGGGCAGAGTGTGGATGCCGCACATACCATTCCGGCAGCCGTGGCTGCAAAGTCCTTCCAGTTTAATATCATTCGAGTCCAGAACACTGCCCCAGGACAATTCCCGGTAATCACCTTTTCGGTGACCGACCCCACTAACAATGATGCACCTTACGATATTCTGAACGATCCAGAATTTACGGCAGGGGGTGGGGTGAGTCGCCTGGCCATCCTGATCGGATGGAGTACAAGTGACTACACCAATACCGGGAGTGAGAGTGGTGAGCCGGGACAACCCATTTCTATCGATCCTCTTTCCCCCGCAGCACCGGCCACGGACAATGGTGACGGCACTTTTACCGTTACCTCACCGGTAGCTATTCCGGCTACGGTCAGCGGGACAGGGGTGGTGGCTATTGAAGGGCATCCGGCAGCGGATCCGGATGGAGATGGGGTGTTCGATCTACGGGTACCTGTAAAGAATGTATTCCGGAACTTTGCCATTACAGATGCTTCTGTCGTGGCTCGCCGGCGAGTAGTAGATATTACCAAATGCAATCAGTGCCATTTTTCCCTGAGTCTGCACGGTAATAACCGGACGGACGAGCCACAAGTCTGCGTCATCTGTCACAATCCCAACGCTACAGATATTCCTTTCCGTACGGCAGGCCCAGAAACGCCGATTGATTTCAAGCATATGATTCACGCCATACACGCAGCCGCAATGCGTGAGAATCCTTTTGTTGTCATCGGCTTTCGTGGATCAGTCAACGATTTTAGCGAAGTCACCTATCCTGGGAATCTGGCGAACTGTCTGACCTGTCATTGGGAAGACACATTTGAGCTTCCGCTTGGGAATAACCTCCTGGCCACTACTCTGGTAACCGGGAGTATACCAGAAGAGGATCTCGTGGATGTTGATCCTACCAATGATGAAAACATTACCGCTACAGCGTCTGTCTGTTCTTCCTGTCACGATAGTACGACAGCCAAAACCCATATGGAACAAAATGGTGCCGCCTTTGCTGTCTTACAATCAGACGTTGATAATGGAAGGGTTATCGAAAGTTGTGCCGTTTGTCATGGCCCAGGACGAATAGCCGATGTAGAAGTTGTCCATGGAATAAGATAGGCTGAGGTGAACTGATTAGAGGAGTACCACCTCGGGACTCCTCTAATCAGCAAAAGAATTAAATCCTGTCCTAAAGTCATCTGTTCCTCTTGCCCTTTTCTTCGAAGATAAAAAGAGAAACAATATGGGGCAACCAGAAAAGGTTTGGGTATATGTTTTTATCTTTTCTGGTACAATTTTTCAGTTCAGGATACCTCCTTGAACAAACGCCTACGACGGGAGATGTCATCCTGATTCCTTCGTTTCATTCAGGATAGACTTTCGAATGATTTACCTTTCCTCTCCGTGCTTAGTATTTGCTTCCTATGGTATACTGATATTATTACTGAGAAGAATCTACGAGTTGCGATTACCAAAGAGCATGAAATCCCAGCCAAGAGGGAGCCAAAACCATGGAAGCAAATCTGATTACGGTTGTACGTATCCTCTTAGTTTTTGTGGTGATAGGGATATACCAGATCAATTTCTATCTGAATCTCTTAGCCGTATGCCTCACCATCCTCGTGCTCTCCATGGACGCTCTGGATGGGATACTGGCCCGGAAGCTCGGAATTTCTTCAGACCTGGGAGCTCTCTTTGATATTGTAGGGGACCGTATTGTAGAAAACGTATTCTGGGTCTATTTCAGTGCGATCAGCATGGTCAGTTTTTGGGCGGCTTCTATTGTCATTGCCCGGAGTTTTTTAGTCGATTGGTTACGGACTATGGCGTTTGCCCAGGAGGGAAAAACCCCTTTTGGAGAGAAGACGATGCTGAAAGAATCCTGGGCCAGGGCGCTCGCCAGTTCGCGGTTTAGTCGTGCCCTTTATGGGATAAGTAAAGCAGTTGTCTTCGTGTATTTAGGCGCTCTGCTGGTCCTGGAGAGTGGGAGAGTGGACCTGGGATGGTCGATCAGTCCACGCCTGATGGGATGGTTATACACTGGGGGTAGTATACTCGTGTGGACAACGGTGGTCATGTGTCTGGTACGTGGAATCCCTGTAGTGTGGGATAGTCGGGATATACTTACCCAGAGACTCTTTCCAGGGTTAGTACGCGATTAATTGAGGTGTAGTGTGCGTTCGGCAGCCATCTTTGATCTTGATGGCACTCTTCTAACAGGGATGACGGCGGAACGGGAGCTGGTCCGTGCACTTATCCAGCACCGCCATATGAGCATGCAGGGTATCATAGGCTGGCTGCAAGAATTTTTCTCTGCCTTACCCCAGGGGTGGATTAGGGCAACCAAAGGAAACAAGGGGTATCTGGCAGGACAGCAACAGCAAGCAGTACTTACCCTGGCTTACCACTGCTTCAAACAGCACCTCCTACCCGGCATTTCAGCCAGAGCCCTTTCTACCATAGCCTGGCATAAGGCTCAGGGCCACCTTACCGGTATTCTCTCCGGTGCTCCGGATTTTTTGGTGGAGTTATTTCGAGAACATCTGACTCTCGACTTTGGGTATGGAACCGTCCTCGACATTCAGAATGCCCATTTTACAGGAAAGATGAGCGGCCTCCACCCTTATGCTGAACAGAAAGTTGCTGTCCTCGAATCCCTCTGTCAGCGATACCAGATTGATCTGGCCTGTTCCTACGGGTATGCCAATCATTACACCGATCGGTTTTTTCTCCACCGGTTTGGTCATCCGGTGGTCATTAATCCTGATAGCCGTTTACAGCGGTATGCACGCCTTCAGGGCTGGCCTGTACACTATTTTGACTAAAAAGAAGGCTAGACAACCGCATAATTTTTCAGTATAGTAATATTCTGAGAGAGAGTAACCTGGCGTTCATGGAGGGATATGTATGCCCAAAAAAGCGGAACGAGGGTACGCTACTCTCACCAACGATCAAAAGATCATTCTCATAGAGAAACTGGTGCTTGCTTATGAAGAACGGTCTATTGGTGCAGAGACGGCTCTGCACTGGATTCAAGAGGTGTTAGAGGATCGGGCAGCCACGGCAGATGTCAGAGATTTTCTCGACCAGCAACTGTTGCTCCCCCTGTAAAGACTCTCTCAGCCGAAGAGCATTTTTCAGGCCTGCCTCTCTGTAGCGTATCCAGATATCTCTTTGTTTCGCCCTCCAAGCCGTCATGGTCTGTGTGACGCTCTCAGAACAGGGTGTTACACAGACCATGGTCATGAGTACGACCTCTATGATAAGTGCTCTGTTCCTGGCATAGTTGACTCTGGTGGAGAGGGAAGTGTTTCCCTAAACAAAAATGCATCTTTTAGAACTTCTGATTGGTCTTGTATTCTTCATGTATGGTAGTCGTCTGGCCTGTGAAGGCCTCCAGCAGCGAGCAGGAGATAAAATGCGTGCGCTGGTGACTTCGCTGACCAGGAATCGTTTCATGGCCCTTATCGCCGGCATTATTCTGACTGTCATCCTGCAAAGTAGCAGTGCCACAGCCATTCTTTTAGTTGGCTTTGCCAACGCCGGTATTATTTCCCTGATTCAAGCCATGGGAGTACTGTTGGGAGGGAGCATAGGGACCACCATTACCGTGCAGATCATCTCGTTCCAGTGGTCTCAGTATATTCGCTGGACAATTGTAATAGGCTTTTTGATGATCTTCTTTGGAAAGCGCCCTCCGACCCGCTCCCTGGGGCAGATCTTCCTGGGTTTTGGGTTACTCTTTTTAGGCATGCAGACCATGGCGACAGCCGGACAACCTTTGCAACAGAGTGTGCTGTTTCAGGATCTTCTGATCGCTCTGGAAGCAAATCCAATTCTTACTCTTATTATGGCCGCTATCTTTACCAGCATAGTGCAGAGTAGTGCCGTGACTCTTGGGCTGACCCTCTCGTTGGCTTTTAATAATTTAATGCCCCTATCGACAGCCCTTCCGATTATCCTTGGAGCCAATGTGGGGAACATTGCCGGAGCCTTTCTGGCCAGTTGGCAGATGAAAGTTGAGGGGAAACGGATCGCCTGGGCCCAACTCCTCTACAAAGTGGCTGGGGTAGGGTTGATTTTCCCTTTTTTAGATCCCTTTGCCCGCTTCGTCGAACAGACCTCTTCCTCCCTGCCCCACCAGATCGCAAACGCCCATACCCTCTATAATCTGGCTGTATCGTTGGCCTTTCTTCCCTTTCTTTCTCTGGGAGCCTGGGTGGTGCGACGCATTGTTCCGGATGTTCCAGAAATGACCCAGGGAGGGTTCCAGACTCTGTATCTCACTGAGCGGGCGCTCGAAACTCCCGCCCTGGCCTTTGCCCAGGCGACCCGTGAAATCCTTCGCATGGCTGAACAGGCCCAACGGATGTTTTCGGATGCGCTCTATGCCTTTCAGACTGAAGACCGCACCTTTTTGGATGAGGTGAGTAGCCGTGATGATATCATCGATTTTCTCGAACATCGTATCAAGCTCTATCTAACCAAACTCTCTCGTAGTAAGCTCACGGAAGAACAAGCTGCCCGTGAGCTGGAACTCATCTCCTTTACCACCGAACTCGAAAATGTTGGGGATATTATCGAATTGAATGTCATTGAGCTGGCTCGAAAAAAGATGGAAAAACATCTCGAATTTTCCAAAGAAGGTTTTGCGGAGATCTGCGACTTTCATAAAAAAATCGAAGAGAACTTCGAGCTGGCTATCGCAGCCTTTGCTACTGGCGATACAGAAATTGCGCGCAAACTCCTCCGACACAAGCGAAAACTGGCGGAAATTGCCAAGGATTTGCGCGAATCTCATATTCAACGTCTGCACCGAGGACTGCGCGAGAGTATTGAAACCAGTTCCATTCATCTGGACCTTATCAGCAATCTGCGCCGTATCAATTCGCATCTCTGCAGTATTGCCTATCCTATCCTGGATCGTAACCGCATTGAGGTATAGGAACCCCCCAGCATAGAGGAGTAGAAGCGTATCTTATGGAAGCCAAAGAAGACTTCTGTCAAGCCTTGTATGATATGCTTGGTTCAGTGAATGTGTTGACCGATCCATCCACACTCAAGTGGTTTTCGCAAGATGCGCTCCGGCCTTCTCGTGGTTTTCGGGAACAGATAGCTTTTCAGGGGCAACCGGACATAGTCGTTAAACCCTCTTCTCCACAGGAAGTGGCTGCAATCGTACGGCTAGCTACCCACTGGAAAGTCCCCTTTGTACCTTATGGGGGAGGAACCGGGCTCATGGGCGGCGCCAGAGCGACACGGGGAGGGGTGGTCATCGATTTTTCACGAATGACCCGTATACAAAGGATTTCCGTCCCCGATCACCTAGTTGTGGTACAAGCTGGGGCTACCTTACAATCTGTCAATCAGTCGTTGAAGCAGTACGGCCTTATGCTCGGGCATGATCCCTGGACGGTCAATATTGCTACCGTGGGAGGCACCATCGCTACCAATGGTCTGGGCTATGGAGCGGCTCGCTATGGATCCATGGGGGAGCAGGTCCTGGGGCTTCAGGTCGTCTTGCCGAATGGCGAAATCCTCGACACGCGAGCCGTACCCAAGAGCTCGACTGGTCCAGATTTAAAACACCTGTTTATTGGGGCTGAAGGGGTGTTCGGACTGATTACGCAAGCAACGCTGCGGGTCTTTCCCCTCCCGGAATGCCGCGAGTTTTTCGCTTTCGCCTTTCCGGATTTTGTCAGTGGTTTTCAAGCGATGGTGGAGCTGACCCATCTTGGGGTACGGCCTGCCCTCATGGAATTATCGGAGACCTTTTCAGGCGAAGAGCCACCGGTCACTCTCTATCTTGTCTGTGAAGGCTTCCAGGAAGAAGTAAAAGGACAGCAGCAGAGACTCTATCGTATCTGTCAGCAACATAAGGGCCAGGATCTGGGGGAGAGTACCGGCCAGCACTTCTGGCACAATCGGCATGCGATTGCGGAGCGCTATCAACGGGAGAGAATTCGACGCTGGCAGGCTGGAGAAGAGTTAGCAGAACGTCCAGGATCGTTTGATTATATTCACGTAGCCCTTCCTGTATCACAAGTGCTGGACTATCGAAGGCAGGCACAACAGATTCTGGCAGAGCATCACCTTGATCTCCGCGAGTGTGGTCTCTGGACCCGGCCAGAACTCTTTTCCATGGTCTTACGCGGTCCAGCCTCCTCCCTCGCACAGGCTGCGGAGAACCTGGCGCAGGCAATCGACCGGATCCTGATGCTCGCCCAGGACCTGGGAGGAAGTATGGAGTACTGTCATGGTGTAGGTCTCCGGCTTGCTCATCTTTTCGAAAGAGAGATCGGAGCGGTAGGACTCTCACTGTTCCGCCAACTCAAGGAGGTCCTGGATCCTTACAACCTGTGCAATCCAGGAAAGCTTAATCTTACCCCCTGACCAGACAAGTAACACTCTGGAGGCGTACCCCTGGTACAGGGCACGCCTCAGCGTTTGAGAGCGATGGATTCCGTCATTCCCACTCCAGTGCTCTGGTTATTTCACTACTTCTTCTGCACGGAGTTTTTCTCTTTCTTCCCGGGTAAAACCGAGCTCGATCAGAATTTCCTCGGTATGTTCCCCTCTTTCGGGAGTAGCACTCACAATCTTACCAGGAGTACGGCTAAGGGTCACTGGCGCCCGGAGAATCTGTATAGGGCCTAAAACAGGATGCTGGACTTCCTGGGCCATCCCAAGATGTTTGACCTGTTCATCTTCAAAGACCTGATCGACGGAAAGAATAGGTCCACACGGAACACCGGCGGCATTCAAGAGCTCGACCCATTCCTTCACTCCTTTGGTCTGGAGTTTTTCCTCTAAGAGGAGAGTGAGTTCATCCCGATTCTTGGATCGTTTGCCTGGGGTATCAAACCGTGGATCAGCAAAGAGTTCTGGGGCATCAAGGGCATCGCAGAGGCGTTTCCACATATGCTGTCCACTCGCTGCGATGTTCACATAGCCATCCTTGACCTTGAACATGCCGGTTGGAATTCCTGTCGGATGATTATTCCCAGCTTGAGGTGGGACTTCTTTCCCTATCAACCACCGGGTGGCTTGAAAATCCAGCATTTCAATCATGGCTTCAAGCAGAGAGGTATGTACCCACTGCCCTTTGCCCGAACGTTCTCGCTCGATCAGGGCCACGAGTACCCCCTGCGCTGCAAAGATCCCTGCAGTCAAATCAGCGATAGGAATACCCACTCGCACCGGTCCCTGTCCTGGTAAACCGGTAATACTCATCAATCCCCCCATTCCCTGAGCGATCTGGTCGTATCCTGGTCGAGTCCGATAGGGGCCTGTCTGCCCAAAACCAGAGATGCTCGCATAAATAAGCCGAGGATTGATCTGGCTCAGGGCCGGGTAGTCGATCCCTAGCCGAGTCTTGACATCCGGACGGAAATTTTCTACCAAGACATCCGCTTGTTTGACGAGGCGCATCAAAATCTCTCTGCCGAGATCATGTTTCAAGTTCAACACCATACTGCGTTTATTGCGATGCAGGTTTTGGAAATCGAACCCGTGGCGATTCGCTGTGCCATCATCCTCATCCGGGTTTTCGATTTTAATCACTTGAGCACCCATATCAGCGAGCTGGCGAACACAGGTTGGACCGGCCCGCGCTCTGGTAAGATCAATAACCTTGATATGGGATAAGGGCATATCCATGGTTCCTCCTTTCGCATGGGTAAACGGCTGAAAGATTCCTGCTTCTGTACCAATCTGTTCGCCTGCTATTCCTCTATACAAACAAATTTTTTCTCCGTTGTCAACCGTTTCCTTCTGCTCATCTGAAATTCCAGCATGGGATTTTGCCCTCTCGCTGGACTCTACTGTGCAGCCCTGGATGGTCAGCACGGGCAGGCCCTCTCCCCTTCCCCCTGGCTTACCATTACCCACAAATTTGCAATTCCCCTTCCCCGGAGTGCAGCGCAGGGTTGTCCATTTGCCGCCCCCTTGTGGGGGAAGGTCAGGATGGGGGGATAGGAGGCAGCCTCCGGTTGGAATTTCAGTTCTGCTCATTTCTTTTTGAGAATCGCTCGCCATCCAGTGAGCTGATATAAGGAAAACGGTGCGGATGGTTTCTGAGGTTTTCCCTACTGTTCCTCTTTTTCAAACAGGGTTTTTCAGGACTTTTCTGGTCCTGAACTCTTATTCTTCAGGCCTTTGATGCTTTCCTGATTTTTTAGCAATATGTTGAAAAAGTTCTAACACTTTTCCACTCCGAGCAGATGACTCCTACAGGTTTTGCTCCCATATTTTCCCAGATATGATGCAGGTTTTCATCTTTTCTCTTTCCCCTCTGAGCACACCTGGCATTTTTCTTGCTCTCTTACCCCGGCAACAGCGGATGAAACAATTATTCCGCGAAACTTTTGCTGTTCTCTGCTCACCAGGAAGCCATCCGGCTGACAGCAACTCTTCACTTCGTATAACAGAGGACAGATAACAGATGGAGTCGAATGAGTCTTCAGGAAGAATAAACGGAAAAGGAGAAGAGACTATGAGAAAGTATTTCCTTACTTTATGGGTTACAGGGATATTTTTAGGAACACTGTTCAGTCCAGCCTCTGCATATACCGTACGCGTGGCTAATATTAATCAGTGGGAGATGGATCGACATCTCGACCGGGGGAACTTTTTCTCCGAACGAGACGATAGATATGTAGGGCTTGGCGAAGCTCTTGATCGAGGAGTACGGACAGGTATTGTCTGGTGGTGGGACAAAAAGAGTATCAACAGCGCTTCACTGATCCCAGCGCGTTATGCTACTCCAAAAGGACAGGTCGCACGAGCTTTTGTCGGATCACAAGAAACCCTGGTCGCTCTTGCTGAGGCAAGAGGAGTGGTTGGGCTATCACCACAACTGCAACCGATTCAGGAGCTTACTCTTCCCCAGGGTCCTCAGGGATGGGCTAAAATTACTATGGCCGATGGGGATGGTGTCATTCAGATAGAAAATCAGTCTCTGGGACTTGGGGGAAGCTGGCAGGTAGCCTCTATTGCGGTACAAAATCCTCAGGGAGTTCTCGAACGAATTCCTCTGCGGACAGCCCCGGGAAGTAATGCTTACCTTATCAATAAGCAGGATTTCCAGGCGATTTTTGAGCGTGGGGGAGGAGAGCAATGGGTGCGCGAACACCTGCAGAGTATTTATGGTATCTCCTTGGTGGTGGTGCGCTCCAGTTCTCGCTCCGACATGTTCAAGAGTGTGGTCAAAGACATAGAGTCTTTGGAACCGGATATTGTGCTGGTACACCTGGATGCCTCGACCATGCAAAATGGTGAGACTCTTCCCATCGTTATTGGTTGGGAAATCAAACCTTTCATCCCAGGAGTTCAGGGAGAAACAGATAACCGCTAAATCTTTTCCCTCCCTCCTTTTACTCTCCTAACTCTCTGAACAGGCTGCTTCTCTTTCCAGGGGAGTAGCCTTTGTTCGGAGGGCTTTGCTTCCTTTTATTCCCCTCCTTGAGATCTCTCTTTCTTGGCAGAGCTAAAAAATACTCTATAGTTAGGTGAGGATTAAGCATAATTTCGGTGAGAATTAAATGGTGGGCATGTGGAGATGCCTATACGTGAAATGCTCCTGACTCTAGCGGACTTGGGTGGCAATTCCTGCTGCATAAAATTTTTAGCGTACCTATGCATCACGATCATGGGATAGAGATCCGTTTACGCCTGGGCTTAAATACTGGACTAGTGGTTGTAGGTCGAATTGGTGATGATCTGCGGATGGATTACACGGCAGTGGGAAATACCACTCACTTGGCGGCGAGGATGCAGTCTCTAGCCCAGCCGGGAACGATTTTCTGTACAGAAACCACTCATAGTCTGGTGGCAGGGTATATTCGGAGCGAAGCGCTGGGTATAGTGGAAATCACAGGACAAAGTGAACCAATTGCTATATACTCAGAAGTGACAGGTCACAGTTAATGAATTAGGCAGCCTCTTTGAGTTTCAATAGCTTACGCTGCCATTTGGTCTCAATTCGAGCACACT